>PDWI01002229.1_pt1 | contig 29459 bp, 26 predicted proteins | sample 1430891 | NCBI WGS metagenome assembly PDWI01 (sample SAMN01162508, study PRJNA174530) | Oral metagenome, whole genome shotgun sequencing project. | biome: Marine environment; feature: Marine mammal; material: Swab sample of the gingival sulcus; isolation source: swab sample of gingival sulcus... | reverse complement strand
GGAAGTAAGATTTAAGGGAGCTTAATTGCTCTCTTTTCTTATGGATCAGATTGAAATCAATTTAAAAAAATAAGGTTTGATGATATAATGGAAGAACAAGGAAAAGCATAGGCAATTAAATATAAAAGGAAAATACTGATGAATGTTTTAACCATAAATATAAAAAAACATAAAGTTTTTTGTGTCATTAGCTTGACACTAGCGGGAACAGGTGGGTTTGTTAATGTAACTATGAATTATGTATGGGAAGATATAGATAGTAAAAAACTTGAGGAAGTTGCGAAAGTTGAAGAAAAAAAAGAATATGCAATGACACAGTTGTATGGGATAGAAAAAGATGACTTTTTAGCTAAGATTTCGAAATCATATATGGCGGTTTTAGGTGATGGAAAATCAGGAATATTTATAGAAGATAGTTTAAATAAAAAATATTGGTCTGATATTGCAAAAGCAAATATTAGGGATGGGTATTTTGATTATATACTTACTAATCCACCATTTGGGAAAGATGTTGATGTTCAAAAAGAAACAAAAGATTTATATACATTTGATAGTGTAGATGTAATTTTTTTAGAAAGAGCATTACAACTTTTGAAAGATGATGGGATTTTAGGAATCATTTTACCTGAAACAATATTTCATTCGTCTAGTAATAGAAATGTTAGAGATGAGTTTTTTTATGCACATAATATAAAATGTATGATTGATTTACCGCATGATACATTTAGACCATATAATAATGCTAAGTGTGATATTATTTTTATTGAGAAAAATAAAAAACAACAGGATAAAATATTGGCAATTAAAATAGATAATATAGGGCATAATCATTTAGGAGAAACAACTTTTAAATATGATATAAAATCTAATACTTTTGATGAGAATGCAGTAAATGAGGATATCACTGGTATAATTGAACTGTTAAAAGATGAAAAATATATGGATATAAAAAAACAACAAGTCAATAGTTCTTTATTGGAAGAAGGAAAACAATATATACAATCTAAAAAATTTAATGATAATATTAAGTTTGTTAATTCAGAAGCAGTATTGAATTCTGATTTACTGGTCGCAAGAAATTATTTTGATGAAATTGAAAATATAGATAATTCTATAAGTATTGATGAATTAATTGAAAAAGGGATTATTTCATATTTTGATGGGCATGGAAGTCCTAAGGGTTATTTAAAAGGTCTAGGGGAATATCCTTATGTTAGGGTTAAAGATATTATAAATTTAGAAGTATATATTAATCCGCTAGATTTGATACCTAAATTTGAATATGATAGATTATATTCTGAAAATAAAAAGTTAAGAGCAAAAGATATTGCATTTGTTAGAAGAGGAAGTTATAGAATAGGAGATGTTGGAATATTATATAAAAAAGATATCAATTCTATATTTACTAGAGAAATACTTATTTTGAGAGTTAGAGAAGGGGATAATGAATATTTTATTACTCCTTATAATTTACTATTTTTGTTAAATTCTAAAATAGTAAAGAGGCAATTAGCTAATAAGATTATGATTGATACAACTCTGCCCAATATTGGGGATAGATGGAAAAATTTAAAGATACCTATATATTCTGAAAACGAGATGAAAAGGATATCGAATGAAATGGAAAAACTATATAATACGAGAGCAAAATTTTGGAAAAAATTAGATGATATTGAACCTAATTTATTTAAAGTAGGAGAAAATTATTAGAAAGTAATAGCAGTAAATAAACTTAGAATATTTATAAATAAACATATGTATGCTTGGGATGAGAAATTAAAAAATCTTATCCCTTTTTTTGCGAAAATTTATAGGGTGTTGATAGGATTATGAGAAGAATAAGTTATAGTAAAAATTAATATTATTTCCAAATGGTAAATTTTAGCTATAAGCTCACCAAAGTTACAAAAAATTAATATTTTTTCTATATTATTGATAGAGAAATTTTACAAATAAAATTTTTAGGTAAAGGTCAATATATGGTGGTTATAATTCACTTATGAACTATATAATGGATAATGAAAAATATCCACAACAAAATATTACGATAACGTAATAGTGTGATAATAAAAATTTATGCATCTACTGTTTTATTTGAGATTATTTTATTGGTAATTTGATAAAAATTGATGTACAATAGAGGGGAAAAGTGGTTTAAAGTGGTTTAAAGTGGTATACAGTGGTAATAATATTTAAAAAGTGTCTAATATTATTTTAAAATTTAAATCAAGTATATATTTGATTTAAATATCTCATTATATATGAAATTTAATCTGTATATGAGATTGTTTAAGATTATATTAATGTGCATACATTTGTTACTAATATAAAATAGTGGAGATGGAAATGTTTATTGGAGAATACAATCATACAATTGATAATAAGGGTCGAATGAGCATGCCATCAAAGTTTAGAGTGGGACTGGGAGAACGATTTTTTATTACAAAGGGACTTGACCACTGTCTTTTTCTATTCCCTGAAAATGAATGGCGAGTATTTGAGGATAAACTAAAGGCTTTGCCACTTACTAATAAGAGTGCAAGAGCATTTGTAAGGCTATTTTTTGCAGGTGCTATGGAATGTTCACTTGATAAACAAGGACGTGTTAATATAGCACAAAACTTGAGAACATATGCTGATATGACTAAAGATGTTATGGTGATTGGCGTTGGTTCAAGGGTTGAAATCTGGAGTGTAGATAATTGGGATAATTATAATAATCCTGAGAATATAAGTTATGAAGATATAGCTGAACAAATGGCGGAACTTGGAATTTAGATTTGCTTGGGATTGGAGAAAATAGTGTTCCATCATAAAACGGTTTTATTAGAAGAAACAGTACAAGCGTTAAATTTAGAGGCTCTAACGCATACAGACGTTATATGTTTTGATGGAACTCTCGGCGGTGGTGGACATTCAAATGCTATATTAAACAAATATAAAAATGTAAAATTAATAGGTATAGATAGAGATAAAGACGCTATTTTAGCTGCCAAAAATAGATTAAAAGAATTTGATGATAGATTTCAGGTAGTGCAGGGAAATTTTAAAGATATTAAAGATATTTGCACTTCCCTTAATATATCAAGCATAAATGGAATGATTTTAGATCTTGGAGTGTCATCATATCAACTTGACACAGCTGATAGAGGTTTTAGTTATCAGCAAGATCATAAACTTGATATGAGAATGGATACAGATGCTGATATATCAGCCTTTGAAATTGTAAATACATATGATGTGAATAGACTTTTTAGCATTATAAGGGATTATGGTGAGGAGAGATGGGCTAAACGAATTGCGGAATTTATAGTAGAAAAACGAACTCAAAAACCTATTGAGACTACTTTTGAATTAGTGAGCATCATTAAATCAGCTATTCCTCTTGGTGCTAGAAAAGATGGACCACACCCAGCAAAGAGGACTTTTCAAGCTATTAGAATTGAGGTTAATGGAGAATTAGAAATACTTGAAAATACCATTAAATCCATATGTGAACTGCTTACAACTGGTGGTAGACTTGCAATTATTACATTTCATTCTTTAGAGGATAGAATCGTAAAAAAGACATTTCAGAAATTAGAAAAAACATGTACCTGTCCACCTGATTTTCCAGTTTGCGTATGTGGAAATGAACCTATTATTAAAATCGTAAATAAAAAACCAATTATTCCATCAAAAAAAGAGCTTGAACAAAATTCTAGAGCTAGAAGTGCCAAATTAAGAATCTTGGAAAAATTATAGAAAGGAGGGATAGAGTGGGCGTACGAAAATTGAATTATTATCAGAGTTATAGTGATTTTCATGAGCAAATGCGAAAAGAGCATTTGAGAAAAACTAGAGAAAAACTCGAGGAAAAGACAAGACGATATAAGAGAAAAAGAAAAATTCAGTATGTGTCAGTGTCTTTAGTAGCGTGTTGCCTAATTTTTGGTTTATTATCCCTTCTGGTTTTTAGATATGCAACAATATTTGAAATTAATTATAATATACAAGGTTTAGAACGTGAGATTCATCTTTTGGAGCTTGAAAAAGAGGATTTATATGCACAGATGGATTCAACTGTTGTGTTAAAAAATGTAGAAATGGTAGCAATTCATGATTTAGGTATGCAGTATCCAAAGGCTGAGCAAATAGTTTATTTAAACCAAAGATGGGATTATAAGTTGGCAGATAATCAAAAAATATTTGAGGTTGCAAATGATTTATCTGTTGATAGTTCAATAATTTCTAATAATTATATGGCATATATTCAGTTATGGTTATCTGATGATTAATAAATTAAAATGGGATAAAATAAAGGGAAAAGAATGAAAACTCTCAATAAAAATAATAAAAAAAGGGTATGGGTAATGTTTGCGTTTGTTGTCATAGCCTTTATTTTTTTGGTGGGAAGATTAGTTTATATTCAGCTTATAAAAGGTGGGGAGTATAAACTAATGGCTATCGAACAGAGGACTAGAAGTGTTTCTATATCAGCTAAGAGAGGAAACATATGTGATACAAAAGGTGTAAAATTAGCTTTTAGCAAACAGTGTTATACGGTTTGGGTGCATAAAAATAGCATTGAAAATCCATATAACACATCACAGGAATTATCGGAAATATTGAAAATGCCTGTTGATGAGATAATGGAAAAGTTGACTGAAAGCAAAAGTAATGTAATCGCATTAAAACGATGGATTAGCAAGGATATTGCAGAATTGATCAACAATAAAAGGATTAATGGAGTTGGTGTTGCTAAGGATAATATGAGAGTTTATCCAAATAATAATTTTGCGTCGCATATATTAGGTCATACAACCATTGATGGAATAGGTTTAGCTGGATTGGAGAGGATGTATGAAAATAAATTAAAGGGAAAAGAGGGAGTGCAAGTTATAGATGCAGATGCATCTGGTAAAAAGTTAGCATATGGAAAGGATAAATTATATTTGCCTGAAAATGGGTATAATCTCGTTTTAACCATAGATGAAATCATACAACATTTTATGGAAGAAGCTCTTGAGAGAGGGGTAGAAGAATATAAAGCTAAGAGAATTATGGCTATAGCTATAGAACCTAAAACAGGAGGTATACTAGCTATGGCGACAAAACCTGATTATAATCCTAATAGTCCTAGGGATATATCAAATTTTTATCCAAATTTAGATGCAGAAAATATAAGTAGTGAAGAATTGGTTAATTTATGGAATGTTATGTGGAGAAATCCAAATGTAAATGAAGTTTATGAGCCAGGATCTACGTTTAAACTTATTACAACCGCTATTGCACTTGAAGAAAATATAATATCGTTGAATACTAGATTTAATACTAAAGGATATGTTGAAATATATGGATCAAAAATAAAAAATTGGGATTACCCTGCTACGCATAGCAATTTTACTATAGTAGAAGCTCTTGAAAAATCATTAAATACAACATTCATTGAATTGGCTCAGGGTATAGGTAGAAAATTATTTTATAATTATTTAGTAAGTTTTGGATTTAATAGTAAAACGGGAGTCGATTTACCAGGAGAATCCAGAGCTATTATTTATTCAGAAGAAAATATGGGACCTGTTGAGCTTGCGACTATATCTTTTGGTCATGGTATTGGTGTAACTCCGCTTCAAATGGCTACTGCTATAAATGTTATATCCAGTGATGGAAAATTGTTACAGCCACATATTGTACGTGGGTATTGTGATGATGAAGGTAATATGATAGAGGAGATAAAACCAAAGGTAATGCGAGATGTAATCTCATCTAAAACAGCTAAGGATATGAGAAAATTAATGGAATTAGTAGTTACGGAAGGTTCTGGTAAAAGAGCTTATATCGCAGGTGTTAGAGTTGGTGGAAAGACGGGAACATCTGAAAAGTTGGTAGATGGACAGTATTCTCAGGAATATGCATATGCCTCATTCGTCGCTATTGCTCCAGTAGATAACCCCAAGATAACATTGCTTGTAATTGTAGATGAGCCTGAGGATATTCATTATGGTAGTCAAACTGCAGCACCTATTGCGAGAGATATTTTAGATGATACTTTAAGATATATGGGTATTGAACCAGATATTTCAGAAAATCAAAAAACTGTTAAGTTGCCAAGACTTATTGGAAAGACAAAGTATCAAGCAGATAAGATATTAAAGGCATTAGGACTTAGCTATACTATGGATCCTGTATATGTTGAAGATGATATGAGCATTATTTTAGATCAATTTCCATATCCTGAAACTTTAGTTACACATCAAGATATTATCATACTAAAGGTAGATAGTGGGGATTGATATAAAATACTTTATATAATGAAAAGGCAATAAAAATGTAGCGAAGATCTTATATGAAATAATTAAGAATAATAAAATTTCATATAAATATTTTAAAGTAGATGATGATAAAATTAACGCTGAAAACTAATTGCATATATGATAAAATTAACGAGTAATCTGTAATGGATGGTTGAAAATGAAATTATATAAAATACTAGAAGGTATCACCTATAATTGTATAAGTGGAAGTTTAGATATAGATATTAAATATATCACCCATGATAGTAGGAATGTAGTTGAGGAATCATTATTTTTTGCTACTGTTGGGGAAAAATTTGATGGTCATAATTTTATTTCAAATGTGATAGATTTAGGAGCGGTTGCGATTGTTGGTTTAAATGTCTCCAAATTAGATAATAAAATCTATTTAGGTACTGATGTTACTGTAATTGAAGTGTTTAACCAACAAAGGGATATATCTAAGATTGCATCTAATTTTTATAATAATCCATCTAATGATTTAATTATGACTGGTATAACGGGTACCAATGGGAAAACTTCTGTTTGCAAAATGTTAGCAGATTGTCTTGAAACACTTGATATTTCTTATGGCATAATTGGAACTATAGAAAATAGATGGGGTAATCATGTTAAACAGGCAACTTTGACGACTCCTCAACCAATATCCTTAAATCAAATGCTATCTGAAATGAAAAATGACGGTGTAACTCATTGTGTTATGGAAGTTTCTTCTCATGCTCTTGATTTAGATAGAACGGTTGATATTGATTATGATTATGCTATTTTTACGAATTTAACAGAAGATCATTTGGATTATCATAATGATTTTGAATCTTACTTTATGGCAAAGAGTAAGCTTTTTAATCGCATTTCAAAGGGTAGGGTCATATGTGCTGACGATGAATATGGCAAACGTCTTTATGATATGTGTGTTAAAAAAGATGATGGTATAAAAACTTGGCGATATGGTATGGACACTTCGTTTGAAATCCATGCTAAGGATATTATTTACAATAAACAAAAAACTGTATTTTGTATGTGTACTCCTTTTGGAGATGTAAATATAGAAGTTCCTCTATTAGGTAAGATAGCAGTTTATAATACAATGGCGGCTTTAAGTGTAGTTATTATGATGCAAAATGGTATAGGTGATATCAAAAAAGCATCTTCAAATATATCGGCAGTAGCGGGCAGAATGGAACAGGTGGAAAATGTATTTGTAGATTATTCTCATACTCCTGATGCACTAAAAAATGCTCTTGATATAGTTGGAGATATGACTACTGGAAAAGTGTTATTGGTATTTGGATGCGGGGGCAATAGAGATGCTTTAAAGCGACCTATCATGGGAAATATAGCCTCAGAAAATGCTCAAAGAGTATTTGTAACGAGTGATAATCCACGAAATGAACAGCCGAGTAAAATTATCGATGATATTATGAGCGGCATAGAAAATAAAGAAGATGTAACGGTGATTGTAGATAGAAAAGAAGCTATTAAAAGGGCTATAATGGAAGCAAGTGATGAAGATATAGTGTTAATAGCGGGTAAGGGACATGAAACATATCAAGAAATTAAAGGGGTTCGCAGAGTTTTTGATGATAGATTGATAGCACGAGAAATACTCAATTTGAAAAAAGGAGAAATAAATGTTGACTAATGAAACTATAATGTATGCTTGGGATAATTTATATAAGACATTTTTAATAGGTTTTGTTATGAGTTTAGTATTTGGAATTTGGCTAATTCCATTTTTAAAAGATTTAAAATGTGGTCAAAAAATTAGAGAAGAAGGACCTAAAAATCATAAAAAAAAGGCTGGAACTCCGACTATGGGTGGCTTAATATTTTTAGTTGCATTTTTTCTTTCTATTTTTGTATCAGTTAAACAACTTTCGGCTGAAATTATATTTATTTTGGTAGCAACATTTGGATTCGCAACAATAGGGTTTATTGATGATTACATTAAAATAGTAAGGAAGAGAAATCTTGGTTTACGAGCGTATCAAAAATTTATTATACAACTTGCATTTAGCGTAGTTTTAGCTTACTGGGCAGGTAAAATATTTGGTCTTATGATGTATATTCCCCTTGTTAAACAACCTGTATACATGGGGAATTGGTATTATGTAATTATTGTAATAGCTGCACTTGGTACGGCTAATGGAGCTAATTTGACAGATGGTTTAGATGGTCTTGCTACTGGAGTAAGTGGGTTTATAATTTTAACTTTTAGTATTATAGCTAATATTGCTGGATATCATGGTGTATATATGGTTGGAATGGCTATGGTTGGTGCATTAGGTGGATTTTTACACAATAATTGGAATCCAGCTGATGTGTTTATGGGAGATGTTGGCTCGTTGTCATTAGGTGGTATTATATGGGCGTTATCAGTTGCTCTACATATGCCTATATTTCTTCTTATTATCGGTGCTACATTTGTTGTGGAAAGCCTTTCTGTTATAATTCAGGTATCAAGCTATAAATTGACGAAAAAGAGAGTTTTTAAAATGTCGCCTTTACATCATCATTTTGAATTAAGCGGAAAGTCTGAAGTTGGCATCGTATATGGATTTTATATATTTACTGTGTTAGCTTGTTATATTGGATATACTGTTAGTAAAGTTATAGTTTGGATTCCATTTGTAGATTAGGAATGAATATGAGATTTGAAAATATTAATTCGGTTTTGGTTATAGGAATGGGAAGTTCAGGGGTATCATCTGCTGAACTGTTGATAAAATTAAATAAATCTGTATACGTGTATGATTCACGCAGTGCAGACGAAGTAACGACAATATCAGATAAAATGCACTTAAAATTTAAAGGTGCATTTTTTGGCGTTGAGCCAACTGGATTAATAGAATCTAATATTTTAGATATGGCGGTTATTAGTCCAGGGGTTGCTTTAGACATTCCTATTGTAGAAAAGTTAAAAAAAGCTAAAGTAAAGATAATTGGTGAATTGGAACTTGGTTATTTATATGCTAAGGGGAGATTTTTAGCTATAACAGGTACAAATGGAAAAACTACGACTACATCTTTAGTGGGTAAAATATGTGAATGTGAAAATATTTTATATGATGTAGTTGGAAATATAGGCAAACCAGTTACTCAGGGAGTTTTGGATAATGAATTGGAAAAAACTTGGGTTACAGAAGTGAGTAGTTTTCAACTTGAAACAATAGATAGATTTAAGCCTGCCGTTTGTGCGATTTTAAATATAACCCCTGATCATTTAAACCGTCATAAGACTATGGAAAATTATATTAATGCGAAAAAAAGAGTCTATGAAAATCAAGATAGTAAAGATACATTAGTCCTCAATGCAAATGATTTAACTTTAATGGATGTAAAAAATGAATTTGATAATTCTCATTTAGAAAATTTGCCCAATATTTTTTATTTTGGGAAAGAGCGTATTGGGGAAAGATGCGTATATTTAAAAGATGATATTATTATGATTTGTGATAAGTTTAACAAAGATTTTAATAATGATGAGGTGTTTGGTATATCTATTATCAATGTAAATGAACTTCAAATACTTGGGCAGCATAATGTAGAAAATGCTATGGCTGCGACTGCGTTATGTTATTGTGCTGGAATATCTATAAATGCTATAAAACAGGGGCTAAGGGAATTTGAGGCGGTTGAACATAGATTGCAAAAAATTGCTGAATTTGATGAAATAGAGTTTTACAATGATTCAAAGGCTACAAATCCCGATGCTGCAATAAAGGCACTGCAAGCTATAAAAAAGCCGATTATACTTATTGCAGGTGGTATGGATAAGAAAAATGACTTTGCTGAATTTTTGTATTGGGTTAATAAAAAAGTTAAGAATATGATTGTTTTTGGAGAAACATCACATATTTTAAAACAGACATCCGATAAATGTGGTTATAAAGATGTCGTAGTTGTGGATAATATGAAATCTGCGGTAAAAAAAGCAGTTGAGTGTGCAAAAAGCGGTGATGTTGTGTTGCTTTCTCCTGCTTGTGCTAGTTGGGATATGTATAAAAATTATCAAGTTCGTGGTGTAGATTTCAAAAATTGTGTTTTAGAAATGAGAGGTACTAGATAATGAAAAAGCACGGAATGGATTTTTCCATTTTTGCAATAGTTATTATTTTAGTGTCTATTGGTGTTGTTATGGTGTTTAGTTCAAGTTTTTACTATGCTCTTGCTAGATGGCAAAATAAGTATTATTTTTTTAATAAAAGTTTTTGGTTTGCTATATCAGGATTTATTATTATGATAATAGTTTCAATTATCCCGTATAAGATATATAGGAGATTTTCTTTCTTAGTTTGGGTTGGGGGGATTGCGACACTTGTTTTGGTTCTAACTCCAGTTGGGGTTAATTTATATGGGGCTCAACGCTGGCTTGTGATAGGTGGTGTGTCGGTTATGCCTTCGGAAATTGCAAAATTGTCTGCAATTATTTTTATGGCACATAGCCTTGAAAGAAATAGGGAAAATATAGGTTCTTTTAAAGAGGGCGTAGTCCCTTATTTGCTTATGAGTGGGATATATTTTGGACTTATTATTATGCAACCTGATTTATCGACAGCTATTATAGTAGTTCTAATAATTATGACTATGGTATTTATTGCAGGGGCAAAATTGTATCAAATGCTTGGACTTGGAGTTACTGGGATTGGTGTATTTTTGGTGTTTGCGATGAGTGCAGAGTATCGAAGGGAGAGAATATTTGCATTTTTAGATCCTTTTAAATATGCAAGTGATGAAGGATGGCAAGTTGTACACTCGTTGTACGCTCTTGGTTCAGGTGGACTTAAAGGCGTTGGGATAGGTCAGAGTATACAAAACAAGCTATATATCCCAGAACCTCAAAATGATTTTATTTTTTCGACTATTGGTGAAGAATTTGGATTTATAGGTAGTGTGATTGTACTTATTTTGTTTATTGCCTTAATATATCGTGGAACGCTTATAATTGCCAATGCACCTGATTTTTTTGCGAGTATGCTATCTACCGGAATAGTGTCGATGGTTGCGTATCAAGTTATTATAAATATCGGAGTTACAACTGGATCACTTCCTGTTACGGGAATGTCTTTGCCATTTATAAGTTTTGGAGGAAGTTCCTTGTTGACTTTAATGGCATCAATGGGCATACTTATTAATATTTCACAATATACACAAACAAGCAGTGAAAAAGTAAATAAGGTTAATAATATACAAAAGGTAGATTTTAAAAAATATAACGATAGAAAATTTAATAAAAGAAGAAAAAGTAAAGGAAAAATATAATAATATACTTAAATAAAATAAGTTTAAATTGATTATGTAAAATTTGATTTGAGATTAGTATCAATAAAGATAGTAAAATTAATAATATATCATGCTATATAATTTATGGAGGGGATATGAGGTTAATTGTTACAGGTGGTGGAACTGGTGGGCATATATATCCAGCACTTGCAATTGCTCAACAATGGTTATTAGAAAATAGTGAAAATGAAGTTTTATATATAGGCAAATTGGGTGGTATAGAAGAAGAAGTCTGCAAAGCACAGGGGATTCCATTTGTAGGCATAAGAGCAGAATATAGAAAAAAAGGCATAAAATCATTTATTAACTACATCAAAATACTCCTTTCTGGGATAATAAATTCCAGAAAGGCTATTAGAAAATTTTGTCCAGATGTAATCTTTGGAACTGGCGGATATGTTTCATTTCCAGCTATGTTTGCAGGTGTTAGCATGAAAATTCCTAGTGTAATTCATGAGGCAAATGCAATATCAGGCAAGGCAAATTTGGTATTATCTAAATGGGTTGATACAGTATTGGTTAATTTTGATAGTACCCAGGATAAATTCATAAATGCAACTGATGTTAGAGTTGTTGGGATGCCTGTTAGAACTTCATTTGGAGATATGGATGTAAATACGGCTAGAAAAAAATTGGAAATTCCGTCTGATGCTTTTGTGATAGTCTGTTTTGGGGGAAGCGGTGGAGCTAGTAAAATAAATGAAGCCATACTCGGCATTTTACCTGAAATATCTAAACGTAAAGATATTTATTTAATATATGCCACGGGAAAAAAATATTTTCAGGGTTTTCAAAAAAAGTTAAAGGATAGAAATTTACAGGATATACAAAATACTAGAGCTTTGCCATATTTATATAATATGAATGTATATATGAGTTGTGCGGATTTAATTATAAGTAGAGCTGGTGCATCTACTTTGGCTGAAATAAAAATGAGTAATTCTTATGCGATAATGATACCATCTCCAAATGTGGTTAACAATCATCAATATTACAATGCGACCGTGGCTGAGCAAAATGGCTTAGGAGTAGTTTTAAAAGAAGATGAACTCTCTGATAAAACATTGTTGGATTTAATTTTTAGATCAAAAGAAAAAATAGAATTGCAAAAATCTAATATATTTGATAAAAATGATGAAAACTCATTAAATTGTAACAGATATATGGATTGTTCAGAAAAAATAGTACAAATTCTTATGGAATATTGCACAGGGGAATAAATAGTGAAAAATAAATGGTTTTTAGTGCTAATTATAGGTGTTATTTTATGGGGTATTATGTATAAAACCCCCATATTTGTGATGGATAATTTTATATATGAACCCAGTGTGCATTTTTCTGATATGGATATTTATACATATGGTAAAATTGGTGAAAGACCAGTATTTTTTTCGGTTATACCTCATCAAATAGAGAAAAGATTGTTGCTTCATCCCTATGTTAAAAGTGTTAAAGTAACTAAGAAACTACCTGATACATTAGTTTTAGATATTGAATATAGACAGGAATTTGCCGCAATACTTTATTCGGGGCTTTATGTTACAATAGATGACCAAATGACTGTTTTAAAAGTTGAAGAGTCAATCGGAGATATTTTTTTAGTAGATGGTTTTGAGTTTGAGGCTTTTCAAATTGGGGAACAACTTCAAGTTAAAAGAAAAGAAGTTTTAAAACATATTATTCAGTTAATTTATTTGTTACAAAATTCACATATTGAATCAAAACCTTATATGCGTTATGATAACGGTATTGAAGTATTAATTAATGATGGTTATAGGGTATTATTTGGAAAAGGAAACGATATTGAAAATAAATTTAATGATTTTGTTTCTATTTATGAGCGTTTATCAGAAACAGGGGTTAATTCTGGAACTATTGATTTAGGGCATGATGGACCACCTGTTTACAGACCTTTTGGTGAGTAGTACGAGGTATTGATGTGAAAAAAGATTATATATGGATTGGAATAATATGTATAATAATGGGAATCATGCTATCGCAACAGGGTAAATTGATTCAAAGAAATGTTCTTGAAGGTATGTCGCCAAGAGAAAAGTCTTCTGAATTAGCAGCTGAATTTCAAAAGGTTCAAGATGAAAAAAAAGAACTTATTGAACATATAAATGTTTTAGAACAGAAGTTAGCGGATATTCAGGATTCTGCTGCAAATGAAAATGTTTTAATTCAGTCTTTAAATGATGAACTTAAATCTTATAAGCAATTTGCTGGACTTACTGATGTTAAAGGTTCAGGAGTTATCATAAATATAGATAATCCTCCCGTTGATATGAATTATACATATGATGTTAATTTTGTATATGATTATGAGATGCTACTTTCTCTTATAAATGAATTAAATTCAGCTGGTGCAGAGGCTATTTCAATTAATTCTCAAAGAATTACAGCTATGAGTGAGATAAGAACTGCGGGAAATGCTATAAATATAAATATGATTCCTCAGAAAATTCCTTTTGAAATAAAGGCTATTGGAAATGCAGATACTCTGGAAGGGGCTTTAAATCAAAGATTTGGAATTATTTCAAGATTAAGGGATAAAAGATATTTAGTTGAAGTACATAAATCTAATGACATTAAAATTGAGAAGTTTGGCGGTGTCTATACATTCAAATATGCACGCGAAATGGAATGATGAGGGAGTAGATTGTGAAATTTCAAACGATTATTTTATGCATTATAGCAGGAATTTTAATGACAATGTTGATTAGATTAGCCCATATAACAGAACAATATGTCGAACTGTCTGATGTTCAAAATGGAATGTTGGCACTTGAACGTGAATATGCACAAGTTGCACAATTAGAAAATAGAGTTCAAGAAATAACTAAGCAAATACAGATATATCAAGGAGAGCAGTTTTCCAGAGGTGATATTGAAGACAGTCTTACAAAGAGGGTTTTAGCTCTTAAACAAGCAGCGGGATTGACATCTCTAACTGGACAAGGGGTTGTATTGATTTTAAATGATGGAGAGAGAGAATTACATGAGGAGGAAAATCCAAATAATCTTTTGGTTCACAATGTAGATGTTCAAAATCTTGTAGATAATTTAAGGTATGCTGGTGCAGAAGCTATTTCAATTAATGATGAAAGATATATTTTTGGACATACGGAGATACAATGCACAGGACCTACTCTTAGAATTAATAATACGGTTTTTGCTCAACCGTTTATAATAAAGGCAATAGGTAATAAGCAGCATTTAGAAGCTTCTATAAATGCACCAGAAGCATTTGGACAAGTTTTAAGAAGATATGGAGTATTTTTGGAAGTTTATACAAGTGTTAATTTAGAAATTCCTGCGTATTCGGGATTTGTAAAAACAAGGTATATGAAAACTATAGAGAGTGGTGAAAATAGTTGATTTTTGCTCTGTTAGCAATTGGATTAGGATTGGTTATAGGGTGGTTTTTACCACTTTCAATAGTCGGTATGTGGTCGCTTTATGTAGCGGTAGGGGTTTTGGCTGCTATGGACTCGGTATTTGGTGCAGTTAGAGCCAGTATGGAGAACCAATTTGATACATTGATATTTATTAGTGGTTTTATAATAAATGGAGTATTGGCTGGTTTTTTAGCATATATTGGCGATTTTATAGGAATACCACTTTATTATGCTGCAGTATTTGCATTTGGAGTAAGATTATTTCAGAATTTAGCGGTTATTCGTAGATTGATAATACAAAATATCAGAAAAAGGAATATAAAGTAATATTTGGATATGATATTTTATTAAATAATTTATTTATTAAAGAACCACAAAATATGCAAAAAATTTATGAAAAAATCGCATAAATATCATATATATGGTATGATATGTGTTAGAAATGTATTTTATAAACAGGAGAGGTGCTTCGAATGATTGAATTTGATACAAATGAGAGTAATGTTGTTGCGAAAATTAAAGTTATTGGAGTAGGTGGTGGCGGTAACAATGCTGTAAATAGAATGATTGAATCAAATTTACAGGGTGTTGAATTTATAGCTATAAACACTGATAAACAGGCACTTATGACATCAAAGGCGGAGCATAAAATTCAAATTGGTGAAAAGTTGACTAAAGGTTTGGGGGCTGGTGCAAATCCTGAAGTTGGAGAAAAGGCAGCTGAAGAAAATCACGATGAAATCTTGCAGGCTATACAGGGTGCGGATATGGTCTTTGTAACTGCTGGTATGGGTGGTGGCACTGGAACAGGTGCGGCACCTATAATTGCTAGTATTGCTAAAAATTCGGGTGCTTTGACCGTTGGCGTTGTTACTAAACCTTTTTATTTTGAAGGTGGAGTAAGGATTAAACAGGCAAAAGAAGGAATTGAGGAATTAAGCCATTATGTAGATACATTAGTTACTATTCCAAATGATAAACTTCTTGCCATATCTGAAAAGAAAACGAGCTTTAGAGAAGCGTTTATGATGGCAGATGAGGTTCTTTGTCATGCTGTTCAGGGCGTATCTGATTTGATTATATATACTGGTGATATAAATCTTGATTTTGCCGATATTAAAACGGTTATGTTTGAAAGTGGAATAGCTCATATGGGAATTGGTAGGGCGACAGGTGAAACTAAAACTATGGATGCTCTTAAAAAGGCTATTGACAGTCCACTTCTTGAAACTTCAATCAATGGTGCTACAAGAGTTATATTAAATTATACTGGTGGAGAAGATATGGCTATTCATGAAATCAGTGAAGCGACTGCATTTGTTGAAGAATGTGCTGCTAAAGGAGCTAATATAATCTTTGGTACATTGATAGATCCTAATATGCAGGATGAGATTATCGTAACTGTTATTGCGACGAGTTTTGATGAAAATTCAGATAATCCTAAATCAATATTATCTAATAATGTTAAAGATGAAGATAATAATGATAAAACAGAGGACTTAGATATTGAACCAAATAATGAATCTTTTGAAATTCCAACATTTTTACGTAGTCCTAGATAGTTTTAATTGAGAATGGAGATAATATGCGTTGTCCGTTTTGTTCTTGTGAAGATTTAAAAGTTATTGATTCACGACCTACGGATGAAGGTACAAGCATTCGTAGACGACGAGAGTGTATGGCGTGTTCTCAAAGATTTACAACATATGAAAGAGTTGAAGAAATTCCTTTAATAGTTGTGAAAAAAGATGGAAATAGAGAATCTTATGACCACGATAAATTGATGCGAGGACTCATTAGAGCTTGCGAAAAAAGACCTGTTTCATATGAAGAACTTGAACGTATAGTAAGAGATATTGAAAAACAACTACATAATTCAATGGAAAAGGAAATTTCATCTCATTATGTGGGAGAACTCGTAATGACTGCTCTTAGAGATGTGGACGAAGTTGCCTATGTTCGATTTGCATCTGTATATAGGCATTTTAAAGATATTAATACATTTATGGATGAACTTAAATCAATGCTTGATGATAAAAAATCAACAAGTGATGAAAATGATAATAAGAAATAAAAAAGAGGGGAGCTATCCCTTCTTTTTCAATAGTTACCTAATGCTTAAACAGTTGACTTTCTTATACTAGTGAATTAATTTGGTATTATTATTAGGTAACATAAATAAGGAATGCAATATGGAGTTAAATACAATACAATATACTGAAAATAAAATAGCTAAGGTTAATGCGGGCAGTATAGCTGAAGAAATGGAAATAGAAACAGGTGATATTTTACTTTCGGTAAATGGACGAGCTATTGAGGATATAATAGATTATTTGTATTTGATTGCAGATGATTATATTGAGGTCGATGTTCAAAAGAAAAATGGTGAGATTTGGACTCTTGAAATAGATAAAGAACCTGATGAAGACCTCGGTATAGAATTTGAGCATCCCATTATGGACTGTGCAAAAGATTGTGATAATAAATGTGTTTTTTGCTTTATAGACCAGTTGCCTGCTGGCATGAGGGAAACGCTTTACTTTAAGGATGACGATTCAAGACTTTCTTTTTTACAGGGGAATTTTATAACTTTAACAAATATATCAGAAAAATCTTTTCAAAGGATTATAGACTATAATATAAGTCCTATAAATATATCTATTCATACTACAAATCCTAAACTCAGGAGGAGAATGCTTGGAAATAGGACGGCGGGTAATATTTTAGAAAGAATAAAAAGACTTGCTGATAATAGAATTCATATGCATGGTCAGATAGTTTTATGCCCTGATTTTAATGATGGCAAAGAACTTGATAGAACACTTATGGAATTATCTGAAGTGGGGGAAGCACTTGAGGGTATTGCGATAGTACCCATTGGTCTTACCAAACACAGGGATGGATTGCCTCTTATGCGTGGCTTTACATCAAAGTCTAGCAAAGAGGTTATAAAGCAAGTTGAGAAATGGCAAAGGGTATTTTTAAAGAAAAGAAATACTAGATTTGCATTTCTTTCAGATGAATTTTACGTTATGGCAGGATATAAATGTCCTTCGTATGAATCATATGAGGGCTTTAAACAAATTGAAAACGGCGTTGGACTTATGACTAAGTTTTCTGATGAATTGACATTGGAATTAAAAACTAATAGACATATAAAGTCAAATAGGCATATAAGCCTTATTACTGGCACATCTGCAAGTGTGTTTATGCAGGGGTTAGCCGATGATATAATGAATGTATACCCAAGTTGTAAAATAGATGTACATACCATTTATAATGATTTTTTTGGGCATAGTATAACCGTATCAGGACTTTTAACGGGTTCAGATGCTCTAAATCAGTTGAAGGGGAAAAAACTTGGAGATGCGTTACTTATCCCTGAATCTATGCTAAAATCAGGTGAAACAGTTTTTCTGGATGATTTAGATATATATGATATGCAAAAAATCTTAGGGGTTCCAGTTGTTCCAACTAAAATTAGTGGGAGTGATTTTTTATCTCAAGTTCTAGGTATAGAGTAGGAGTTTTAAATGAGAAAACCAATTGTGGCTGTTGTTGGCAAGCCAAATGTAGGAAAATCAACATTTTTTAATAAAATATCGGGAAAGAAAATTTCTATTGTCAAGGATGAACCTGGTGTTACTAGAGATAGAATATATGTAGATGTAGAATGGACTGGCTATAATTTCACAATGATTGATACAGGTGGAATTGAACCAAATAGTGAAGATGTTATATTATCTCAAATGAGAGAGCAGGCAACGATGGCAATAGAGTCTGCTGATGTTATATTGTTTATGATTGATGGAAGAGAGACATATACATCATCAGATGAGGAAATAGCCCAAATGTTAAGGCGTTCAGGTAGACCGATTTTGCTTGTTGCAAACAAGATAGATACACATAATATGCCTGAACATTTTTATGATTATTACGATTTAGGAGTTGGTGAGCCATTTCCAATTTCGTCTGTAAATAAATTGAATTTTGGAGATTTACTTGATAAGGTCGTTGAGATGTTTCCAAAAGAGTTGTTAACTGATGATGAAAGCGATGAAGTTAAGGTTGCACTCATTGGGCGTCCTAATGCTGGCAAGTCGTCTCTTATAAACAATATATTAGGAGAAAATAGAGTCATAGTAAGCGATGTGGCTGGAACTACTCGTGATGCTATAGACACACTGTTTAGTTATGATGATAAGGATTATGTTCTTATTGATACGGCTGGGATAAGAAGAAGAAAAAAAGTGTCTGGAGATGTTGAAAAATACAGTGTTATGCGTGCGATTACCGCAATTGAAAGATGTGATATAGCACTGATAGTAATAGATGCAAATGAGGGCGTTACAGATCAAGATAAAAGGATTGCAGGATATGCCCATGAGGCTGGATGTGGGTGTATTATTTTAATAAATAAATGGGATTTGGTACAAAAGGATAATAAGACTTTAAAACAGTTTACTCAAAAAGTTAGAAATGAGTTAGCGTTTATGACATACGCTCCAATTCTATTTGTATCAGCACTTACAGGTCAAAGAGTTCATAAAATATTGGAGGAAGTTGACTTAGTGAGTGAACATCAAAATTTACGTGTTCAAACAGGGCTTTTAAACGATATTATTAATGAGGCTATACTTCTTAATCAAGCTCCATCAGATAAGGGGAAAAGGCTTAAAATTTATTATATGACACAGGTTAGCGTTAAGCCACCGACGTTTGTATTATTTGTAAATGACAAGGAGTTAGCACATTTTTCATATCTTAGATACTTGGAAAATGTACTGAGAAAACAGTTTCAATTTTATGGAACTCCAATAATGATGGAAGTTAGACAAAAGAAAAAGATAGATGCACCTAAGAGATAGTGGATAATAATAAAACTATTAAATGACGGGGATTAAGCATTCTAACTTTATGGGAAGGATAAAAAATGATAAAGAAAGTAGCGATATTGGGAGCGGGAAGTTGGGGTACGGCTTTAGGTACTGTAATTGCCAGTAAAAATATAGATATTAAAATATGGACTAGAAGTGAAGAAGATGTAAAATTGATAAACAATTCACATTCCAATCCAAAATATTTGCCTGATGTTAAACTTCCTGATTCGCTTATTGCATCAACTGATATGCATGATGTAATAGATGGTTCTGATGTTATTGTAATTGCTGTTCCATCGCAAAGTGTGGGTGAAGTTATAAATCAGGCAAAAGAATATATAAAAGATGAAATGATTATAGTAAATGTTGCTAAGGGGATTGAACTTGGCAGTTTAAAATTGATGTCAGAAGTCGTTAAGGAATATTGTCCTAATAATAAGTTTGTATCATTATCTGGACCTTCACATGCAGAAGAAGTTGCAAAATATCAACTGACAACTCTAGTTTCAGCTAGTGAAGACATCAAAATAGCACAAATTATACAAGATTTATTTTCGGCTGATTATTTAAGAGTCTATACTAATAAGGATTTACGAGGAGTTGAACTTGGCGGTTCGCTTAAAAATATAATTGCACTTGGAGCTGGAATTTCAGATGGTCTGGGAAATGGAGATAATGCAAAAGCAGCACTTATGACTCGTGGGCTTCATGAGATAGCTAGGCTTGGAAAGGCGATGGGAGCGTTAGAAAATACATTTTCAGGACTTACCGGCATAGGTGATTTGGTCGTAACTTGTACTTCCATGCACAGTAGAAATAGAAAGTGTGGCATATATATTGGGCAAGGGATGAGTATTGATAAAGCGGTTGAAAAAGTTGGAATGGTTGTAGAGGGTATACATACTGTAAAATCAGCGTATAAATTAAGCGAAAAATACGATGTTGATATGCCTATTACAGAATATATGTATCGGGTAATATATGAAAATTTAAGTCCAAAAGATGCGGTTGAAATATTGATGGGAAGAAGTAAAAAACATGAAATAGAGGATATAAAATAAAATATTTTTTGAGTTTTATAACTTCATTTTATAATATATGAAAATAAAATATTTGTATTTGAATTTAAAAAGTTTTCTCAAAACTAGAAAAATAGAGTTAGTTAATGTATAATTAAAAATAATCGTATTTGTATAGTTTGTAATATTGCTAGATGGGAGATACCCATGCGGTTAAATTTTTGGAGATTATTGCGAACCATAATTTTTTTGGGGATTATAATATATTTTGGTGGACGATTTGTATTTAATTTAATTTCAGATGAAAATATCGCACAAAGTGTAGTTTATGGACAATTAAATTTAGAGAATACATATAGCGGAATGGTTTTTAGAAATGAAATATTAATTAGTACAAATGTAAGTGGAAATGCTAGATATTTTGTTAGCGATGGAGAAAAAATAAAAAAGGGAATCAAAGTTTTAGAAATATATTTTGATCCAGAGTTATCAGCAAAAGATAAGGAAAAAGATGTAGAGAATAGTACAAATGAGGATATTGCACAAGAAATTGAGACTGAAGACAATTTATCACAGACAGTGCAGAGTTTAACTGTTTCAGAAGAAAGTTTAGAATTAGAGATTCAAACTCTTGCCAATGATATAATTAAAGCTAGAGAACAAAAAAAGTTTCTTTTGATTAAGGATTTAAAGCAAGATTTAGATTTAAAAATTGATAAGAAAATAATGTTAAAAGCTCTTTCAAGTTCTGGAGATAAGAGTTTTAAACAGACATTTGTAGGTCAAGGTGAACTTCAAGAGGGGCAGTCCGTTGTATTTAAAAGTCCGAGTTCTGGGATTGTTAGCTTTTCAAGTGATGATATGGAATCCGTTTTAACACTTGAGAATATATATAAATTAGATTATGAAAATTTAATGAAAGAACCTATAAAAGTTAATTCGCTTACTTCTGAATTTGTAGATGCGGGAGATGCAGTGTATAAAATAGTCGACAATTCGCTTTGGATGCTTGTTGCACTTATAGATAAAGATGAGATATCTCTTTATGAAGAAGGTAAATATGTAAATGTTGAGATAGCGGGTCAAGTCTCATATGGGACTGTTTCAAAGGTTTTTGAGACTGGAAACAAGGGTGCATTAGTTCTTAAAATGACAGAACAGATTCCCGATTTTCAAAAGACAAGATTAACTCAAGTTAAAATTACTAGAGAAAATTATCAGGGATTTAAAGTTCCTAGTTCATCAATTGTTTTAAGAAATGATAAGCAAGGAGTGTTTATCGTTGGAGTTGATAGTAGGGCAGTTTTTAAACCCGTTCAAGTAATAGGATATGATGATAAGTATGCAATTGTAAAAGATGGATTTGTCGATGTTATGATAGATGGTCAGGAAAAACACGTTAGATCTATTGAAATTAACGATGAAGTTTTAATTAATGGCAATAATTATTATGAGGGCGATAAAATAATCTAATTAAAGGAGTTATAAAATGAGTTATATTGCTCAAAATATAGATAAAATTAGAGAAAATATAAGATTAACTTGTGAGAAAATAGGACGTAATCCCGATGAAATAACGGTTGTGGCGGTTAGCAAAATGGTGGAACCTGAGCCGATAAATGAAGCGGTTAAACATGGTCTTATAAATTTGGGAGAAAATTGGGTTCAAGAAATACGAGAAAAGTATGATGCTATAGATACATCTGCTAAATGGAATATGATTGGTCATTTGCAGACTAATAAGGTTAAATACATTATAGATAAAGTTGATATGATACAATCTGTGGATAGTTTAAAATTGGCAAATGAGATTTCAAAACGTGCTATTAATGCAGATGTCGTTATGCCTATTTTAGTTCAGGTTAATGTTGCAGAAGAATCACAGAAATTTGGAACTAGCGTAGATGACCTTGATGAATTAATTATTGAAATTTCAATGCTCTCTGGCGTTAAAATAAAAGGGCTTATGCTTATTGCACCTTATTCAGCAGATGCAGAAGTTATTAGACCTATTTTTAAACAGATGAAGAGAATATATGATGATATAAAAAGTAAAAATTATGATAATGTTGATATGCAATATTTATCCATGGGAATGAGTGGAGATTACGAAATTGCAATTGAAGAAGGTTCAAATATGGTTCGTATTGGAAGTGCTATATTTGGAATGAGAGTTTATTAATTTGAAAGGTTGGAGAGAATAATATGGCAAGTAAATTCATGGATAAGGTTAAATATTTTATGGGATTTCCTGAATATGAAGAAGATGATGAAAGAGTAGAAGAAACAACTGATGATAAGGATTCTAATATAGAGCAGTCATCATCTAAAGTTGTAAGTTTTCGTTCTGCTACTACTCCTTCATCTTCTATATCTTCTGTTTCGTCTGTTGCGATGTCATCTATGAAGGTGTTTTTATATCAACCTGCTGAGTTTGATGATGCTAGAACGGTTGTTGACAATTTAAAAGCTCAAAAACCAGTTGTTTTAAATTTAGAAATGTTAGAAGGAAGTGAAGCTAAGAAAATATTTGATTTTTGTAATGGAGCTATTTATGCACTTGATGGTCGAATTGAGAAAATATCACGTGGAATATTTCTTCTTGCTCCAAAAAATGTAGATGTTCTTGGTAATGTAAAGGAAGAATTAGCTGAAAAAGGTATTTTTTCTTGGTCAACAGTTGAATAGTATCATAATCAATTTGAAAGGATTTTATATGGCAGTTATTAAAATTTCATTACTCTATTTTATTCAAGTTATTGAACTTCTTATTATGGTAAGAATTTTATTGAGTTGGATTGCTAGAGGACGACATAATCAATTTACACAGTTTATATATCAGATTACAGAGCCACTATTATTTCCGCTTAGGGAAATTCAATATAAAATAGGTATAAATGGTCCGCTTGATTTTTCTCCTATTTTTTTGTTTTTAATATTAAGCATGGTAAGAAGTTTGATTATCACCATCTTTTAATGGGGATAATCTTTTGTTATTATAGATGTTAAGGGAATTTATTAGAGTTAGTGTTCTTCTGTATTCGTGGGTGTATAGGTAAATTAGGTTAATAATTGATATAAATATTATGGAGAGGGTGTTATTTTTGAAAGAGTGTTATAGAATGCTTGACAAGGGGTCTGTTAAAAAGACTGAAGACGAAGTAAGAGAGTATTGGGAAAGTATTGATTTACTTCATCAAAGTGTTGATAAAAGAGAGGGAAAACCTTCATTTGTTTTTTATGATGGTCCTCCAACTGCAAATGGACGTCCTGGGATACATCATGTTATTGCTCGGGCTTTAAAGGATTCGGTATGTAGATATAAGACTATGCAAGGATTTCAAGTCAAGCGTAAAGCTGGTTGGGACACACATGGATTGCCCGTTGAAATAGAAGTTGAAAAAAGGCTTAATCTAAGTAGTAAACAAGAAATCGAAAATTACGGAATAGAAAAGTTTAATACAGAGTGTAGGGATTCTGTATTTGAATATGAGGCTGCTTGGCGTAAGCAAACAGAGCGTATGGCTTATTTAATTGACCTTGATAATCCATATATAACTTTGGATAATGATTATATTGAAACAGAGTGGTATATTTTAAATAAATTTTTTGAAGAAGATATGATATATGAGGGTCATAAGATTATGCCATATTGTGCAAGATGTGGTACAGGGCTTGCCTCGCATGAAGTATCTCAAGGATATGAAGAAATTAAAACTGCAACGGTAACCGTTAAATTTAAGAGAAAAGATGCGGATGAGTATTTTTTGGTTTGGACGACTACTCCATGGACACTTGCTGCAAATGTTTGTATAACCGTAAACCCAAATGAAACCTATGTTAAAGCTGTCCAAGATGGAGTAACTTACATTATTGAGCAAAATTTGGCTAATAAGGTTATGGGAGAAGATATACAAATCGTTGAAAAAATGTTAGGTTCAGAGATGGAAGGTTGGGAGTATGAGCAACTTATGCCATTTGTGGAAGTAAAAGATAAGGCGTTTTTTGTAACTCTTGGAGACCATGTAACCACAGAAGATGGTACGGGGATTGTTCATAGTGCGCCAGCATTTGGTGAAGATGACTATCAGCTTGGAAGAAAATACGGACTCCCTGTAATTCAACCTGTTGACGAAGAGGGTAAATATACGGCAACTCCTTGGAAAGGCAAATTTGTAATAGATGCCGACCCAGAAATTATAATTTGGTTAAAGGAACAAGGTATTTTATATAAAAAGGAGACAATTGCTCATAATTATCCTCATTGTTGGAGATGTAAAACTCCCCTTTTATACTATGCTAAACAGAGCTGGTATATTGAAATGACTAAGTTAAAAGAAAAATTAATCGAAAATAATAATGGAGTTAATTGGTATCCATCATATGTTGGAGAAAAGAGATTTGGAAATTGGCTAGAAAATCTAAATGATTGGGCAATATCAAGAACTAGATATTGGGGAACTCCATTAAATATTTGGAGATGTGATAAATGTGGTAAGCTCACGTCTGTGGGTTCTCGTGAGCAACTTGTCAAAAGAGCGGTAGAATCAATAGATATGTCTATTGATTTACATCGTCCATATGTGGATGATATTCATTTGACTTGCTCATGTGGTTCTCAAATGACTAGGGTTAGAGATGTTATAGATTGTTGGTTTGACAGTGGCTCTATGCCTTTTGCACAAAGACACTGGCCATTTGGAGATAAAAAGGAATTTGAAAATACATTCCCAGCTGATTTTATTTGTGAGGGAATTGACCAAACACGTGGATGGTTCTACTCACTTCTTGCTATTTCGACATTTTTAACTGGAAAAGCACCATATAAAAATGTTTTAGTAAATGATTTAATTCTTGATAAAGATGGCAAGAAAATGTCAAAGAGTACGGGAAATACAGTTGATGCATTAGAATTATTTGATAAATATGGGGCTGATGTGGTCAGGTGGTATTTGTACTATGTGTCGTCGGCATGGGTGCCTACTAGATTTGATGAAGATGGCATAAAAGAGGTAAATTCAAAGTTTTTTAGCACTCTTAAAAATGTTTATACATTCTTTGCCATGTATGCAAATACAGACGGTGTGAATGCTAAAGAAATTGAAATTGAACCATCTAAGCGTTCAGAACTCGATAGATGGCTTTTGTCAAAATTAAATCAACTAATAAAGGGTGTAAATCAAGATTTTGATGTATATGATATGACAAAGGCTGTTAGAAAAATACAGGATTTTGTCAGCGAAGATTTGTCAAACTGGTATATTAGGCGTTCAAGAAGAAGATTTTGGGGGTCTGAATTAACTGATGATAAAAGGGCGGTTTATAGGACAACATATGAAGTTCTCGTTGCAATCTGTCAGATGGTAGCACCGTTTGCACCATATTTAACAGAAGTGATGTATAGAAATTTAACTGGCGATGTATCGGTTCATTTATCAGATTTTCCACAGGTAAAAGAGGAATATATCGACATTCACACAGAGCAGAAGATGGATTTGGTAAGAAGTCTTGTAGCTTTAGGTAGACGTGCTAGAGAGTCTGTTAAAATAAAGGTTCGCCAGCCTATTAATCAAGTTATGGTAGATGGCAAGCATAAGGAGTTAATAGAAGATTTAGTACCTTTAATTAAAGAGGAACTCAATGTAAAAAATGTTGTATTTACCGATGAACTTGGAAATTATATGAATTTCTCATTAAAACCTAATTTTAGGAGTTTAGGACCAATTTTAGGAAAGAAAATGGGAGCATTTTCTAAGGCTTTATCTTCTCTTGATGCCGCAGAAGTAGCTGGAAAACTAGATACTGGAAAGTCAATTGAAGTTGTATTTGGAGATGAAAGCTTTAATGCAAACAATGAGCATATTATGGTTAGCGTAGATTCCAAAGAAGGATTTACAGTCGGTATGGAAAACAATGTATTTATAATACTTGATACTACACTTACAGAGGAACTTATCAAAGAGGGTTATGCTCGTGAGATTGTATCGAGAATACAACAACAGCGTAAGGCTTGTGATTTTGAAGTTACTGATTTTGTAAATGTTAAGTACCAATGTGATGATGAATTTGCTTTTGCGGTCGATAGTTTTACGGAATATATTAAAAAAGAAACTCTTTGTGAAAATTTAATTCGTGAAAGTGATGTCGATGGAGAAAGCGTTAATCTAAATGGAAAAGATGTAGTTATAGAGGTTAAGAAAATATAGAAAATTAGTTTGACTATATTTGTATATGTTAGAATTTGTTATAAAAAATATATTTATGATATGAAGAGATTGGAATAAATGTATGTTAATACAAATAAATCTCTTACGATAAAACAATGACGTCCTTTTCTAAGGACGTTATTGTTTATTTAATTAAAATTTATATAGGATTAATTACTTACTTTTATAGTGATTTATTAAATTATAAGATTAGTTTTTGTTATACTTTATTAAATATACATAAAAGTGTATAATTAAAATGAAGGGGGGATGCGTATGTATCCAATATTGGAAATAAATATAAAAAAATTGGAGCATAATTTAGATTATGTGAAAAATAGGTTGCAAGATAATGGGATTGAATTAACAGGTGTATTGAAGGGATGTGCTTGTTTACCAGAAATTGTTCAAATGTATAAGATGAAGGGCTTATACTCGATTGGCAGTTCTAGGATTAAGCAATTAAAACAGATTAAGCAAAGCGATAGCACTGTAAAAACAATGTTGGTTAGAATCCCTATGATTTCTGAAGCTGAAGATGTTGTAAAGTTTGCAGATGTAAGTCTTAATTCAGAGATTAAGACCTTAAAGGTATTGGAAGAAACCGCTAAAAAATTAAATATAAAACATAGTGTAATTATTATGTTTGATTTGGGAGATTTGCGTGAGGGTTGCTTTGATGAATTGGAATTATTGAAGTTAGGTCAGTTTGCCGAAAAATCTAAGTATTTGCATTTGCTTGGTGTAGGAACTAATTTATCATGTTATGGTTCAATATTGCCAACTGAAATAAATATGAATAGATTAGTTCAGGTTACAGAAACTTTGGAAGAAAGCATCGATAGGAAATTAGAAATTATTTCAGGTGGTGCTACAAGTACATTCCCAATGTTAGATGATGATAAATTAAATCCAAGAATTAATCATTTGCGTATGGGTGAAGGTATATTAAATAATATGGATTTACCATTTTATAGAGATATTAATTATCCGATGTATGATGACGCATTTATCTTAAAAGCTGAAATAATAGAAATAAAACAAAAACCATCATATCCAATAGGTGAAAAATCTATGGATGCATATGGAAATATTCCTGAATATGTTGATAAAGGTATTCAAACAAGGGCAATACTTGCTGTGGGTAATCAAGATATAGGCTCGTATACGAAACTTGTTCCAATGAATAAAAATGTGGAATTAATAGGTGCATCATCGGATCATTTGATTGTAAGCGTAAATAATGATTCTGATTATGATATTGGAGATATTATGGAGTTTAAAATATTTTATCCATCAATGTTATACTTATCCAACAGTTCTCTAGTAAAAAAAGAATATGTATACGCATTAGATGAGCAATAAAACCTTAAAATGGCAAATTAACCTAATAATGTTAAATTGTAAAAAGTAGTTGACAAATGCTATTAATAAGGCTATAATTACAAAAGTTGAATAAAGTGTGCGAAAGATGGAGTCCATTCCCACCATACAACTACGAGTTCGTATGGTCAGCATACGATGATTGGTTTAGAATATTATACCTTTTATCAGAATGCAGGCGGGTTGGATAACAATCCGCTTTTTTTCGTACTTATGGATACATTTATTAATAGGGGGTGTATAATATTCGAAATCAAGTTCCTAAAAGTGGCTCAAAAGGGCAACAATCGGCAGAAATTAATGAGATGATTAAGGATTTACAAGTTCGTTTAATTGGCAATGATGGAGAGCAACTTGGCATGATGTCTGGGGAAGAAGCATATGAAATGGCACTGGACAAAAAGCTAGATTTAGTAAAAATTGCTCCAAATGCAGAACCGCCAGTTTGTAAAATTATGGATTATGGGAAACATCGTTATGCGATGCAAAAGAAAGAAAAAGAAGCAAAGAAAAAACAAAAAACAATCCAAGTTAAGGAAGTGCGGTTAAGTTTAAAAATTGAAAAGCATGATTTGGAAACTAAGGCAAAGAATGCATTGAAATTTCTATCCAAGGGAGATAAGGTTAAGGCTTCTTTGAGATTTAAAGGTAGAGAAATGGGGCATACCAAGCTAGGATATGAGGTGTTTGATAAATTTGAAGAATGCTTGCAAGGCGAGGGGAAAATGGAAGATAGACCAAAGATGGAAGGTCGTCAGATGATTGCATTTTTCAGTCCCATTGCAAAATAATAGGATAAGAAAGGAATAAAAAAATGCCAAAGATGAAAACCCATAGAGGTGCTGCAAAACGTGTAAAATTAACAGCTAAAGGCAAATTAAAAAGAAGTCATGCTTATACTAGCCATATTTTGACTAAAAAATCAGCAAAGCGTAAGCGAAATTTGAGAAAAGCTGGCGAAGTATCTACTGGCGATATGAGAAGAGTAAGA
>PDWI01005759.1_pt1 | contig 29475 bp, 27 predicted proteins | sample 1430891 | NCBI WGS metagenome assembly PDWI01 (sample SAMN01162508, study PRJNA174530) | Oral metagenome, whole genome shotgun sequencing project. | biome: Marine environment; feature: Marine mammal; material: Swab sample of the gingival sulcus; isolation source: swab sample of gingival sulcus... | reverse complement strand
AGGTTCCGGGAACCCGAATGATCCTGTGCGGTCCTTTGACCGTCCTCTTTACCGAATCTCTGCGCCGAGGGCGTGGGGTCCGACCAGATGCACTTCATTGCCCCCATCTTCGAACTCTGTCACCAGATCATCCAGATCCCGTGATTCAGGGAAAACCCCGAAAACCGCCGAACCGCTTCCCGAGAGCATGGCCACGGGAGCCACCTCCTGCAACCGGTGGACCAAGCGTTGCAGAAGAGGTTGCTGAGGCAAAACGGCCGACTCGAGCCGATTGAAACCAGGCCAGGTCCTTTGTGGGAACCGAACCAACATAGGCTTCATGACCCTGATGTTAGCCGCCGCGCTATTGACTGTCAATCCCATATTTAGATTCGCATAAACACTTGCCGTCCGCAATTTTATGGGTGGTTTGACAATAAGAAACCGGCCCGTGGCCACCGGCGGCAGCGGCGTCAGGATGGAGCCGATACCACGCCCCAAGGCCGTGCCCCCCCGAATGAAAAAAGGCACATCCGCCCCGAGGGAAGCGCCCAGTTTCTCCAGTTTCGCCGGCTCCAACCCCGTGCCGAACAAATGATTGCAAGCTATCAAGACCGCCGCGGCATCGCTGGACCCGCCCCCCAGGCCGGCCTCCGTCGGGATGGATTTCTCCAGGTGGATGCTGATCTCGCCGGAAACACCCGTTTCCCGACAAAAATGCCGGGCCGCCTCCCAGCAGAGGTTGCTATGATCATCGGGAGCGGCGCCCGCCGGCGTCACGGTCAGCCCGATCTCCGGCTCCCCGCCGGGAAAGCGATCCAGAAGGCTGATACTCAGGTGGTCGAACAGCTGGACAGCCTGAAAGATGGTCTCAATTTCGTGGTAGCCGTCGTGCCGCTGCCGCACCACCTCGAGGTGCAGGTTCACCTTGGCGGGGGCCCGCAGTTTCACGGTCTGGTTGACCGGCTTACGGCCCTTGATGAATCCGGCATCCTTCATGAAACGGCTCCCGTCTGAAAATCGTTGTGCAGGCCCTGCCAGGGCGAATCCCCCGCATCGCGATCCGCGGCCTCGGCGCCACGGGCCAGCACCGCCGGCAACCGGCGAGACAGCCACCCACGTTGGCCGGCGGCAAAGCTGTCCGCTGGAATCTGAAAGTCAAGATCGGTCAGGTGCCCATCCCCCAGCACCTCGATACGGGACACCTCGCTGTTGCCGACACCCCGCCGCTGGGCCAGCCTCAGCCAGGGAAGGCTTTCCAGCCGCAGCCCCAGCAAACGGGCCAGCACCGCATCCACGGCCACCGGATCGGCTCCTGCCACCAGCAGGTTCCGATCCAGACTGACCCGGGCCCCGCCGCGACGCCGCAGCCCCAGCACCGTCGCATCGCAGACAACCCCCAGCCCGGTGAAAAGCTCCCGGGCCAGGCCCAGGACCTCGGCCAGGACCTCGGACTCGGGGATGCGGCCGCGACGGCGGCGCTTCGGAGCCAGCCAGTCCGCGAGGGCGGACACGGCCGCCTGAAGCCGACCACCTTCCGCCAGGGAAACGGGCGTCAACAGCAGAGGGCGCCGATCCCGCAGATGAGGGGAAAGCTCCAAACCCGCTTCCAGACTGCCTTCCAAAGCCGGCAGAGGTCGGACCGCCCTGTAGGGGACCGTCTCCAGGGCGGCACCGGCCCAGGTGACAATTTCTTTGGTCTCCCGCTCTTCACTCGCCAGAAGGGCCCGCAGACGGTCTGCCGCGGCCATGCTCCCCTGCGCCCCCACGGCCAACAACCCGGCCCCGTCAGCCAGCGCTTCGGCCATTCCCCGCACCTGCCAGGGCGGGCAGCTGCGCCCCGGCTGCCAGCTCCGCCCCTCCTGCACGCAGGCCAGCAGATCCCACGGCAGGGAGTCCGGCGGCAACAGGCCGGCTAACTTCAACAGCCGGTGGTAATCATCGGCAATGGTTTCGGGGCGCGCTTCAAGGATCGCAACTCGGCTCTTCATGGCAACTCCGGACGCTCAGGTGCCGATGATGGCGATCGCCGTGGCGATCCAGCCCACCAGCACCAGTTGCAAAATGAGATCGTTGAGCAGAATCTCATGCGGTCGACCGCCCCGATCCTGCTCATAAACGAGATAGAGGTACCGCCCCATCCCCGCCAGCACGAAAGGAATGGTGAAGACCAGACGCATGGTCCCGAACTGCGCCACCGTGTCCGGCCAAACCGTGTACAGCCCGTACATCATCAGCGTCAAGCCAAAGCTGATACCGATCAGGGCATTGAGCATGGGCTCGGTGTAGCCGCGCAGCACGGGCCGGGTCTTGGACCTTCCGGCTCCCACCTTGAGAAATTCGTCCCGCCGTTTGCAGAAGCCCAGAAAAAGGCTCAGAAAGAAGGTGCAGAGCAGAAGCCAGGGACTGATGCGCACGTGCGGGCTGACCGGCAACAACACCAGAACCCCCGCCGTGGCCCGGATCACGAAACTCATGCCGATGCCCGTCACATCCACGATGGGCACCCGCTTCAGCCAGCGTGTGTACAGCAAGTTCCACAGGAAGAAAAAAACCAGCCCGGAGAAGAACGCCCAGCCCAGCAGCGCCGCGGCCGCCAGGCAAAAAACCAGCAGGCCCCACCCCAGACGCTGGGCCCAGAAAACGGGCAACTGCCCCGCGGCGATGGGCCGGAACCGCTTGACGGGATGCAGACGGTCCTGTTCCACGTCGGCCATATCGTTGAAGACGTAGATCACCCCGGAGCCCAGGCAAAAGACGAAAGCTCCCAACAGAGCCCGCACCGCGTGATCTCCATCGCCCAGTTCGCGGGCGAAGATTACGCCGGCAAAGAGCAGCAGATTCTTGGACCACTGGCGAGGCCTGAGATTGCGCAGGAATGCGGACCCGATACCCATCAGTAAGCGTTCTCCCCCCGCAGCACATGATGGACGGTCATCAGCAGGATGCGGATATCCAGAGCCAGGGACCAGTTCTCCACGTAATGGAGATCATAGAGGGTCCGATCCTCGATGCTGGTGTTACCCCGCAGGCCGTGAACCTGGGCCCAGCCGGTGACCCCGGACTGCACCCGGTGGCGCTCGAAATAGCGGGGCATGCGCTTGCTGAACTCCTCCACGAAGACCCGGCGTTCGGGCCGCGGCCCCACCATGCTCATGTCCCCGCGCAGCACATTCCAGAGCTGGGGCAACTCGTCCAGGCTGAAGCGCCGCATGACCGCCCCGACACGCGTGACCCGCGGGTCCTGCTCCGTGGTCCAGACCGGCCCACTGGCTGTCTCCGCGTCCTGCCGCATGGAGCGGAACTTGATCATGGCGAATTCACGGCCATCGCGCCCCATGCGCTCCTGCCGGTAGAAAATGGGCCCCGGCGAGGAAAGCCGCACCAGCAGCGCCAGCACCAGCAGCAAGGGCGAGATCAGAATCAGGCCCAACCCGCTGGCCAATATATCGAAGGTCCGCTTGACGATGCGATCCGCCCCGCTAAGGGCCTCTTCCCGCACCGAGATGAACGGGATGCCGCCGATCTCCTTGAGCCTCATGCGGCTGGTGTGCAGGGCCATCAGATCCGGCACGAACTGCAGATCCACGTTCAAATTGGCCAGATCCTCCGCCACCTGGCGCACCAGGGGCAGCTGCTCGAAGGGGACGGTCAGCACCACCAGATCGATGCCCTCGCGCAGCACGATCTCACGCAGATTTTCCACGTCCCCCAGCAGCGGTACCTCCCGAACCGGCCCGGTCGGCCTCTGCCGACGGCCGCCGCGCGCGTCCAGGATGGTGGCCTGTTCCGCCACGGCCTGATCTCCCGGCGTCGAAACCCAGCCCACGGGTTCCAGAGGCAGCCCAGGCAGTTCACGCACCAGGTGCAGCAGGCGCCGCTTCATGGGGCTGGTCCCTACCAGCAGTGTGCGCACGGTGGTGTTGTCCCGGTCCAGAACACGGCGCATCAGGAAGCGCGAGATCATGCGCCCCACCGTCAGGAAGATGAAGGTGGAAAGAAAGAACAGCCCGAAGAAGCTGCGGCTGAAGGCCAGTTCCTTCATGAAGAAGGCCGAAGCCAGCACCAGCAGGCTGGCCAGCACCACCCCCTTGAACAGCCCCATCAGATCGTCCACCAGGGTGCGGGCCCCGCGCTGCGTGTACATGTTCGAGGCGTAGAAGATGCCGAAGAAGATACTCAGAACCAGAATGCTGAAGACCAGGTAACGATCCAGGGGCGGAATACCCAGGGGCACCAGCCAGAAACCGCTGTGAAAGCGGAACCAGTAGGTGATCAGGAAGGCCGCTTCCAGCACGAGCATGTCCGCGATCATCAGGATGATCGCCTCCATGGACCGTTCCCGCCCCTTGCCTGCGTCGATGACCACTTCAGACTCCGTTGTCGCCGGCCCGGTGCTCCCGCCAGGCCGCGCCCAGTTCCGCGTCCATTTCCCGCCGGTAGCGCTCGCGGCTGAAACCCGCGGCGTGTTCCCGCATGGCGGCCCCGTCCCAGGGCCCATCCAGCCGCTCATCGGCCAGGGCCTCGGCCAAAGCGGCGCTGTTCTGGGGCGCGAAGAAAACCCCATTCAGACCTTCGACCACCGTGTCCAGAGCCCCGCCCTCGCCGTAGGCCAGGACCGGCCGTCCGGCGGCCGTCGCCTCCAGGGGTGTGATGCCGAAATCCTCCAGCCCCGGAAAGACGAAGCTGCGGCAGTGGGCATAGTACGCCGGCAATTCCGCGTCCGAAACCGGTCCCGCGAAAACCACCCGGCCGCTGCCGCGCGTCTCCCCGGCCAAGGCCTTGAGCCGCGGCAACTCCGGTCCCTTGCCCACGATGACCAAGGTGCGTCCGGCCCGCACGGCCGCCGACACCGCCAAGTCGATCTTCTTATAGGCCACCAGCGCCGACACCACAAGATCATATCCCAAACTGGCCAGCCCCATGGGCGGGGCCAGATGTTCCCGCGTCCGGAAGCGCTTGATATCCACCGGCGGATGCACCACCCGGACCCGGTCCCGGGGCACGCCGTACCAATCCAGAATACGCTGCCGCACCACGGTGCTGTTGGCCAGCCAGCGGTCCACCCGCGGGGCCGTGCGTCGGTCCCATGCCCGCAGCCGCGCGGCCTGCCAGCCGATCAGTCCGCGCACAGGCCGGGGTTTGCCGCCGAAGTAATCGTCGAACCGGTCCCAGACATAGCGCATGGGCGTGTGGCAGTAGCACACACTCAGGGCGTCGGGAGCCTTGATCGCGCTCTTGGCCACGCAGTGGCTGCTGCTGAAGACCAGATCGTAGCCCGTCAAATCGAAGCCCTCGATGGCCCGCGGGAAAAGCGGTAGAGCCCAGCGGTAGACGCGCTCGGCTCCGGGCAATCCCTGGATGAAGGAGGTGTGGATGTTCCGCTTCTCCAGGGCGGGCGACAAGCTGCCGGGCACGTGCAGGAGAGTGAAGATGTCCGCGTCGGGAAACATCTCCGCCATCACCTCCAGGCACTTTTCCCCGCCCCGCATGCCCGTCAGCCAGTCATGGACCAGGGCCACCTTGAGCGAGGCGGGCACACCGCCGCTTGCCGCCGGGGCTTCAGTCACCCCGGTCCGCCTTCGCCCGAGCCGCCCATTCCTCCAGGATCTGGCAGAGCAGATGCCCCATGGTGATATGGATCTCCTGGATCCGCGGTGTGTTGGCGCTGGGCGGCACCAGGGCCCCGTCCAGCATACCCAAAAGCTTGCCGCCGTCTCCGCCCAGGAAACCATGCACCCGCATGCCGATGCGGCGGGCCACCTCCACGGCCTTGATGCAGTTGCCGGAGTTGCCGCTGGTGGATATGACCAGCAGGACATCGTCCGGCCCGCCCAGACCTTCCACCTGGCGAGAAAAAACCTGCTCGTAACCGTAGTCGTTGGCCACGGCCGTCAGGGTTGAGCTGTTGGTGGTCAGGGCCAGGGCCGCATAGCCGGGCCGGTCCAACTTGAATCGCCCCACCAGTTCGGCCGCGATGTGCTGGCTGTCGGCCGCGCTGCCGCCGTTGCCGCAAATCATCAGCTTGCCGCCCCGCTGCCAGGACGCGAACACATCCGCGGCCAGCAGGCGCACGGCCTCGCTGTGGCCGTCATCCAGTTGGCGGGCGGTCGCCAGCAACTCCGCGACGGTCTCCCGGTAAAGAGCGCGGGCCTGCTCGATGTCCTGGTCGGACAAATGGGCGGAATCAGCGGCCATGAGTAGCCAATCCTTTCAGCTATGGGTCAGGGGTGGGCCGCGCGGCCCTCCTCCAGCAAACGCATGTAACGCTCCAGGGCATCCTGCCAGGGAGGGCGATCGGGGCAACCGGCCTCTTCCAGGCGGCGGCTGGCCAGAATAGAGCACCGAGGCCGGCGGGCCGCCGTGGGGTATTCCTCGGATCCGCAGGGAGTGATCCGCTCCGGATCGGCACCCACCAGACGGGCCACCTCTCGGGCCACTTCGAACCAGGTGGCCCGGCCCGCGTTGGTCCCGTGGAAGATACCACGGGCGTCCGCAGAAACAAGCCAGCCCAGCACGTCGGCAAGGTCATCGGCACCGGTGGGACAGCCCCTCTGGTCCTGGACCACCCGCAAATCCTTCCCCTCTTTCAGGAGCCGGCGGATGGTCTTGGGAAAATTCACGCGGCCGTCGCCAAAGAGCCAACTGGTGCGCACGATCTGCCAGGGGCCGCGCATGGCCGCGACCGCTTCCTCGGCCAGGGCCTTGGTCCGGCCGTAGTAGTTCAGGGGCGCGCGCGGATCGTCCTCGCGGTAGCCCTCGGCAGGATCCCCGCCCGAGCCTTCGCCCGCAAAGACGTAGTCGGTGCTCAGATAGGTCAGCCCCAGCCCCCGCGCGTCACAGGCGGCCGCCAGGTTGCGGGTGGCGGTGGTGTTGGCCGCGAAGGCCTCCTCGCGCCGGCTCTCCGCCCCGTCCACATCCGTCCAGGCCGCGCAATGCAGCACCCGCCGGCAGGGGTGGGCGTCCAGCAGGGCGGCCACCGCGTCGGCCCGGCTCAGGTCCGCGTCCACCAGATCCACCCCCACCAGGTCCATGGCCGAAGCCAGACGCCGCATCACCGCCTGCCCCAGCATGCCGGCGCTCCCTGTCACCAGGATGGTCACGTCATTTCCCCTTCCGTGGTCTCGGTCGCGGACGGACGGCCCCGCCGCACCGCATCCCAGACCAGGTGGGCCGGGAACCCCCGGCTTTGCAGGTGGCGGGCCACCTTCTGCTCGCCCTTGCGTTGATCCGCCGCCCCCACCGCGCGCCACTTGCGGCGCGCCGCTTCCACGGCCAGTTCCTTCTCCGTTTCGGCGTCCAGCACCTCGGCCACCACCTCGGCGGCCACCTCGGCGGGCACCTGTTTTTCGCGTAGCTTCTGTTGCAGGTAGCGGCGCCCGACGGGACGGCCCGCCAGTCGGTCACGGCAATAGGCCGCCGCGTAGGCGCGATCGGAGTGAACACCCCGGGCCTGCATCTGTTCCAGAACCCCTTCCACCGCCTCCGGCGTGAAGCCCTCTTCGATCAGCTTGCGCCGGATACGGGCCACCGGCAGCAAGCGCCGGTCCAGCATGGCCATGAGCCGGCGGGCCACCTCTTTACGCTGGGCCGCCAGCCGGATTTCCGCCAAAAGGGGAGAGCCGATGCTCTCCCCGATGGCCGATCCGTCGGTGGGCAATTCCGCCGGCAACGACTCCAACGCCAGCGTCAATTCTTCCCCGCCATCCAGAACGATCCGGACCCTGTCCCGGCTCACCTGCATGGCCAGCAGGCGCCTTACCTCGTCGGTCATGATCTAGGCTTTCTTCCCTCCGGCAGACCGCGCGGCGCCGGCCTGGGCCGCGCCGGCCTTGCCCTGAGCGCCGGCCTTGCCCTGGGTGCCGGCCCCCTCCTGCCCTTCCTGCTCCGCGCCTTCCTTGCCGATGCCGTAATGCTTGAAAACCAGCGTCTTGATCGACTCGTAAAGGTCCGCATTCTCCTTGAGGAAGACACGCACGTTCTCCCGCCCCTGGCCCAGGCGCTCCTCGCCGAAGCTGTACCAGGCGCCGCTCTTCTGGATGATGCCCGCGGCCACGCCCAGATCGATCAGATCCCCTTCCTTGCTGATGCCCTCACCATAGAGGATGTCGAATTCCGCCTTCTTGAACGGCGGAGCCACCTTGTTCTTGACCACCTTGACGCGGACCTGGTTGCCGACGACGTCTTCGCCCCGGGTGATGGCTCCGATACGGCGGATGTCCATGCGCACGGAACTGTAGAACTTCAGAGCGTTACCGCCGGTAGTGGTCTCCGGATTGCCGAACATGACGCCGATCTTCATGCGGATCTGGTTCGTGAACATGACCAGGGTGTTGGTCTTGGCGATGGTACCGGTCAGCTTGCGCAGGGCCTGGCTCATCAGACGGGCCTGCAGCCCCACGTGGGCGTCGCCCATCTCACCTTCAATTTCCGCGCGGGGCACCAAAGCCGCCACCGAGTCCACCACCAGGATGTCCACGGCGCCGCTACGCACCAGCATCTCGGTAATTTCCAGGGCCTGCTCACCGGTGTCCGGCTGGCTGACCAGCAGGTTGTCGATGTCCACCCCCAGCTTGCGGGCGTAGACGGGATCCATGGCGTGCTCGGCGTCGATGAAAGCCGCCACGCCGCCGTTCCGCTGGCAATTGGCCACGGCGCTGAGACAGACGGTGGTCTTGCCGCTGCCCTCCGGTCCGTAAATCTCCACCACGCGGCCCTTGGGCAAGCCGCCCAACCCCAGGGCGATGTCCAGGGCCAGGCTGCCGGTGCTGATGGCCTCGATCTCGTCGTAGACCTTGTTCTCCCCCAACAGCATGATGGAGCCCTTGCCGAATTGCTTCTCGATCTGGGCCCGGGTCAGTTCCAGGGCTTTCTTCTTCTCATCGGTCTTGTTCGTGGCCATTCCTTCATCTCCTGTGGATCCGTCCGCCGGGTGGGGTCCACCGCTTCGGCCCCCTGACCACCCAATGGAACTTTGAAATGCGCGTTATCTCTCTTGTGTGGCTCCGGGTGACGTCCCCGGACGAGTCCGTGCTGCGGCCCAAGATAGTACGACCCGCGGGCCGCGCGCAACCTTATTGTTCGCCTTTATTTCGCAACCCGGGCACCGAAGCGCCCCTGAAACAGCAAGTGATTTCTTCACAAGGGGTAACGCGAAAGGACCGTGTGCTCGGCACCCCGAGGGCTGAGCACGCTGCGGACCAGCTGGAATTCCTCAACCCGCACGGCGGGCAGGGCCGGCAACGCGAAGCGGCCCAGCCGGCGTATGGCCCCATCGTCCAGCCTCCGCGCCCGGGCCACCGTCAGATGCCCACGGAAGGGTTTGCGGTCCATGGGGCTTTCCGGCCAATAGCTCCGCGCCTCCTGGCGCACCGCCGCCGCCAGATTCCGCAGGGCTGCGTCTTGCCGCCAATGCAAAAAAAGAACCCGCGGCGCCGCCAAGGAAGGGAAGGCCCCCCAGCCGGCCTCTTCCAGATCGAAGGCCGCAGGCGGAGTCAGCCCATCCAAAGCCCTCTGAAGCCCTTGAATCTTGTTTTCCGGCCATTCCCCCAGAAAGGCCAGGGTCAGATGGAACTGCTTGGGCGGGCTCCAGCGCAGACCGCGCAGGTCGCGCAGAGGGTCAAGGCCGGTGGACAGGCAGGCACGGAACTCGTCCCCGCAGGGGACAGCCAGGAAGGCCCTCATCGGTTCTGCGGCGCGCACCAGCTGTCCGATTTCGGCCAGGGGCTCACGCCCGGCCCAAAATCCAGGCTACGCCGCAGGGTGTCCACCGCGGTGGCCATCGCCAGCAGGCGATTGCGGTCGCGGTTGCCCGGGAAGCGGTAGACATGGCTGAAAACGGCTTCGGGTGTGGCCAGGGCCAACCAGGTGGTCCCCACGGGTTTTTCCTCCGTGCCGCCCCCGGGGCCGCTGACCCCGCTGACGGCCAGGGCGTAATCCGTGCCCAACCGTTCCCGCGCCCCACGGGCCATGGCCTCGACCACCGGGCGGCTGACGGCCCCGCCTGCCACCAGATCCGCGTGGGAAACGCCCAGCAACTTCTCCTTGATACTGTTCTCGTAGGCCAGGATGCCCCCCCGGAAAAAGGCGCTGCTGCCGGCCAGATCCGTCAGGCGCGCGGCGATCAAGCCGGCGGTGCAGCTCTCACCCGTGGCCAGGGTCCGGCCCGCGGCGGTCAGGCGCTCCTGCACCACCTCGGGCAGACTTTTCATCTGACGGCTGTAGACCAGATGCCCCAGCTCCCGGTCCACCGCGCCTTCGATATCCGCCAGCCGGGCCACGGCGGCAGCATCGTCAGGATCGGCCGCGATGCGCACATCCACCCCCCACTCCGTCAGCCACCAGGCCCACTGCAGCCCCGGATACGCGACGCGCAATCCTTCCAGCTTACGCACCAGAGCCAGCTCGGCAATCTGCGCCGTGCGCCACAGCAAGGTCCGCCGTTCCCGGGGCAGATAGCCCCCTTCCTTCAGCCACCGCACCACCGCCGGCAACAGGCCGATCAATTCTTGGGGCACCCCCGGCAGCAGGACCAGGATCCGCTTCTTCAACTCTCCCACCAGGCCCGGGGCCGAGCCCACGGGATTGGGCACCGGGGTCATGCCCTCCGGCACCTGGCACTGGCGTTGCACCCCGGTGGCCCGGGGTTGACGTCCCAGATGCCGCCAGCGCTCCTCCAACGCCCGGCGCACCGCCGCGTCCTCGCGCAGTTCCGCTCCGGCCCAGCGCGCCACCATATCCCGGGTCAAATCGTCAGGGGTGGAGCCCAGGCCGCCCGTCAGAAAAACGATATCCCCCGCCCCGGTGCGGTCCAGGGCCGTGCTGATGGCCTCCTCCGTGTCGGGCACCACCTGGATACCCGCCACCTGCACCGCGTGCTGCCCCAAGGCCCGCTGGATACGACCGCTGTTGGTGTCGGCGGTGCGGCCTTCCAGCAGTTCATCACCCACCGCGATCATGCGCACCACCCGCTTCACGGCATCACCTGCCAGCCCAGCAGCCGCACCGTCACCTGCGTGGCCATGGCCGCCAGCACGCCGGCCCCGATATCATCGGCCATGATCCCCAGGCCGCCGCCGCCGCCCAGCTTCTCCAACCGGCGCACCCCGAGAGGCTTGAGGATGTCGAAGAAACGGAACCAGAAGAACCCGGCCAGCCACCCCATGGGCCCGGCGTTCAGCGCCAGGAAGGTGACCTGCATGCCGGCGATCTCGTCGATGACCACCAAGCTGGGATCCTCGCCGTGAATTTCCTCCAGCCTGTCCGCCACCGGGATGCCGATGGCGGTGACCGCCACCAGCCCCACCAACTGCCACACCAGGGGAAACGGGCCGAAAGCGATCCACCCCAGATACCACAGAACGGTGAACGCGAAGCTGGCTACCGTGGCCGGGGCGATGGGCGCGAAGCCCGTCCAGAAAAAACTACCAAGGGCGTACAGAAGAGGGCGCGGCATGGGGTTCCTTTCATGGGACACAAGAAGAAGATGGCCCCCAATATACGGTTCCCGGGCCCCCGCGTCACAAAAAAACGCCCCCCGGCCGAAGCCGGAGGGCATCAACAAGAAGGCCGGACGGATCAGGAGCCGACGGTCTGCAGTTGGCGCAGCACCTGCTTCGCCACGCACTTCAGGGTATCGAAGACCCCCACGCCGTTGACCGCCACGGCATCGAAGTGCTCGTAACCCTCGGGATTCAATTCCTCCACCAGTTCCTCCACGGGAATGGCGTCGGGCATGTCCCGCTTGTTCCACTGCATGACAAAGGGTATCTCCTTGAGATCCAGATCGTATTCCTTGAGGTTGTCGTGCAGGTTGTACAGGGCCTCGATGTTGGCGTCGAAGCGCGATTCGCTGCTGTCCGCCACGAAGACCAGGCCGTCCACGCCGCGCAGAATCAGCTTGCGGCTGGCGTTGTAATAAACCTGCCCCGGCACGGTGTACAGATGGAAGCGTGTCTTGAACCCCTTGACCTCACCCAGTTCCAGGGGCAGGAAATCGAAGAAAAGGGTCCGGTCCATCTCCGTGGCCAGGGTTACCAGCTTGCCCTTGGTTTCGGGCGCCAGCTTCTCGTAGACATACTGGATGTTGGTCGTCTTGCCGCCCAGGCCGGGCCCGTAATAGACGATCTTGCAGTTGATCTCACGAGATGAGTAGTTGATCAGCGACACGACAAAACCCTTTCCTCAGGTTTTCAATCCACGAACAGGCTGTCTATTTCCGCTTCCACCTCGCGGGTGAAACCGTCGTCGAAAGCATCGTATTCCTCGTTCCGGTACTCCAATTTCTCGTACAGCTTGTCGATAATCAGATCCAGCTCCTCGACGGCCCGCTTAACGCGCAGACGCACCAGCCCCAGGGTGGTGCTTCGATCAAAAAGTACGGCCAGAACCACGCCACGGTTGATTTTCCCAAGGTACATGCTGTCCTTGGCCCCCTGATGGTACAGGGTGCTGAAATCCTTCTCCCCGATGAGACGGGCCAGCTGGTAGTTGGCCTCGAAATCGGCGGCACACAGGGAAGCGAAACTGGTCATATCGAAATCCACATCGGGTCCGCACTGGCTGATCAACTGCCCCGTGCGGTCGATGAGGATGACATTCCGGGACTGGCTGCTCTTCAGCAGATCATCCAGAACATTGTTGATAGCCCAGTAATCTTCTTCGAAGATGGCCCATTCCGCTCGAACCATGAAAACTCCCGCCTCGCCCCGCAGGGACCGTTGCGCACGATAAGGCAATCTCTAGGAACCTTGTCGACACCCGGAGGCTCCACTTGACGGAATATTCAGACTAAAAAGAACGCCGCCCCAGAAAAGCCCGCTGCAGGGTGACCTCATCGGTGTAGGCCAAGGCACCGCCCACGGGAATCCCCGTGGCCAGCCGGGTCATCTGCAGGTCCAACCCCTCCAGCAGGCGCTGGATGTACAGGGCGGTGGTTTCCCCTTCCACGCTGGAATCCAGGGCGATGATGACCTCCCGCACCCCATCCTGACGCACCCTGTCGCCCAGCTTGCCGAAGGGCAGATCATCGGCCCGCACCCCATCCAGAGGCGAGAGCAGACCACCCAGCACAAAGTAACGACCGTTGAAGAAACCGGCCTTCTCGAAGGGCAGCACGTCCACCGGCGTGGCCACGATGCACAGCAGGCTCTTGTCCCGCCGCGCGCTGCTGCAGATACGGCAGGGATCCGGCTCGGTGATGGCCCCGCAGAGCGAGCAATTCGTCACCTTCTGCCCGGCCTCCTCCATGGCCAGGCCCAGTTGCTCGGCCGCTTCGGGCTTGTTGATCAGATGCAGCGCGATGCGGGTCGCGGACTTGCGCCCCAGCCCGGGCAACCGGCCCAGGCAACGCACCAAGCGTTCCAGGGCCGGGGATTGGAACACGCCCCCCTCGTTGGGCTCGAAATCATGGCTCACGGAATCAGCCCATACCCGGGATGTTCATGCCGCCGGTGACGCTGCCCATTTCCCGCTCGACCATCTCGTCCACCAGGCGGGCCGCCTCGTTGACACCGGAGGTGACCAGATCCTGCAGGAATTCCACATCCTCGGGATCGACGCTCTCGGGCGCGATATGCAGGGCGATGATCTTGTGTTTGCCGTTCATCGTCACCTTCACCTGACCACCGCCCACTTCCGCGGTAACGGTCTTGCTTTCCAGTTCCTACTTCCAGTTGTCGTTATCAGCGTCGGGCAGCGGTTCGCCGTCCATGGTTTCCACCAACCGACCCAGGGCCGGGTCCGCGGCGCAGGCCTTGTCCAGCTCCTCCCGGGCGGTGGGTGCCACCTCCCGGCGAATCTCTTCCTTCACTTCCACGCTCTGGCCCTGCTCGCCCAGGACCAGATCCACCGCGATGGGCCGGCCAAAGTGCTCCGAGGCGATCTTCTCGATGACCGACACCTCACCCTGGACCATACGGACCTTGAACTGTTTGTCCTGTTCGAAGGCCACCGTCAGGCGTCCGGCATCCGCATCCAGGCTGGGCAGCCCCTCCATCAGGCAGGCCGCCACAGCGGGTTTCTGGGCCATCAGGGTGTTGATGAAGGCCGTCCAGCCGGGCACCGTAACCCCCGCCGCTGCGGGCGCTGAAACCGGGGCCGGACGCGGTCTGGCAGGACGCGCCTGGGCCGGGCCGGAGTTCATAGGGCCGGAGTTCATAGGGCCGGAGCCCGTGGGACCGGAGCGGCCGGCAGCCTGGGTGGGAGCGACAAACCGTCCACGGCCTCCACCGCCGCCACCGGTCGGGGCGCCTTCGGCCGGCAGGGCCCCCAGCCGCTGGGCCAGCTCCGAAAGCAGCACCCGGGATTCGAAACGGCAGTACTCCACCACGGAAGCCTCCAGCATGACCCGCGGCTGCGTGCTGCGATGGATGCGTTCGAAGTGGCGCCCACTGCGGTCGATCAACGCCAGCAGATCCTGCTCCTGGAAGCTCTCCGCCTGCCGGCTCAACTCGCTCACCAGTTCAGGCGGCAGGTCCACCATGGAGGCCAATTCCGCGTCGATCTTCAGCAGCATCAGGTTACGGAAATTGGTGACGATGCCGCGCGCGAAGGCGTCCAGGCTCTGCCCGGTGGTGCTCAGTTCCTCCACCAGGCGCAGGGCCCGCGCCGCGTCCCGGGCGATGATCGCCTCGTTCAGCTCCACATAAACCTGCGAACGCACCAGCCCGAAGGCCTGCACCACCGTATCCTCGTCCACCCGGCCATCGCACCCGGCGATGACCTGGTCCAGCAGACTCAGCCCGTCGCGCACGCTGCCCTCGGCCAGGCTGATCAGCAGCCGTTTGCCCGAGTCCTCCAGCGTCACGCCCTCGGCGTCGGCAATCATCCGCATGCGCTCGCCCAGTTCATCGCGCGTCAGCAGCCGGAAGTCGAAACGCTGGCAACGCGACAGGATGGTCCGCGGGATCTTGTTGGGCTCGGTGGTGGCGAAGAAGAAGAACACGCGCTTGGGCGGCTCCTCCAAAATTTTCAGCAGGGCGTTGAAGGCGCCCTTGGAAAGCATGTGGACCTCATCGATGATGAAGACCCGGCTGCTGCCCTCGCTGGGCGAGTACTGGGCCATGTCCCGCAATTCGCGGATATTGTCCACGCCCGTGTTGCTGGCCGCGTCAATTTCCAGCACATCCAGGTAACTGCCCTTGGCGATGGCCACGCAGCTTTCGCAGGTGCCGCAGGGATCTCCCTCCTGGTTGGTCCGGCAGTTGATGGCCTTGGCCAACAGGCGCGCCACCGTCGTCTTACCGCAACCCCGCGGCCCGCTGAACAGATAGGCATGGCTCAGCTTGTCTTTGGCCATGGCCGACCGCAGGGTGCTGGTCACATGGGTCTGGCCCACCACCTGGTCGAAGGTTTCCGGCCGATATTTCCGCGCGATCGCCTGATACGACATGCTTCAAACTTCCCCACTGCTGATGGTTGCCCGCCTTCCCCAATGCATCGCCGCAAAATCTAACACTTCTGTCTGCCAAGCGAAACCCCGCCGCCCCCCATTCTTACCCTCGCATCAAGCCGACATCATCAGACAACACCGCCACGATTTGTGGCCAACAGAGAGAAGGTATGAAAAGGGGAAGGCGGAAGAAAAGGTGGGTCAGGCTTGCGATGCACACGGAGGAGTGGACGTACCGTTGCTACTTTCCAGTCCTGGCGGAGTTGGTCTTCCACCGTCACATCGGGCCTGACCCATCATATTTGGTGGTGGAGATGAGCGGGATCGAACCGCTGACCTCTTCGTTGCGAACGAAGCGCTCTCCCAACTGAGCTACACCCCCACAAATTTTCCAAACTGGCGGAGAGGCAGGGATTCGAACCCTGGGAACATCGAAGATGCTCAACGGTTTTCGAGACCGCCCCGTTCAACCACTCCGGCACCTCTCCACCAATGGGCTTCCGGTTTGGGGCCGGAAGGAATCCGCATCGGATCCGGAATGGGTATTCAAGATGTTGCTGGCGGAGAGGGAGGGATTCGAACCCTCGGTACATTGCTGCACAACCGCTTTCCAGGCGATCCGATTAAGCCACTCTCGCACCTCTCCACGCGACAAGTGGCGAGCAATATAGCACCCGTTTTCCGGAAAAGCAACAAGGCCGGGCCTTATCTTTTTTCCCGGAAAAATTCCGTCAGCAGACCACCGCATTCGTCGGCCAGGATGCCGCCGACAATTTCCACGGGGTGGTTGTAGGGGTTGCCGGATAGCAACCGCCCCTTGCTGGCCACCACGCCCGCCCGGGGGTCGGCCGCGCCGAAAACCACGCGGGCCACGCGGGCCAGCAACAAAGCCCCGCTGCACATGGTGCAGGGCTCCAGTGTTACATATAATGTCGAATCGTCCAGCCGCCAGCTTTCTCCCTGCCCGGCGGCCGCCCCGATGGCCAGAATCTCCGCATGGGCGGTGGGATCCCGCAGGCGCTCCACCTGATTGTGGCCCCGGCCCAGGATGCGGCCGGCGCGCACAACCACCGCGCCGACGGGGACCTCCCCCAGTCGCGCCGCCTGCCGGGCTTCGGCCAGGGCCTCGCGCATCCAGCGCTCATGGGAATGGAACTCAGCCCATAGCGTTTCGTCCGTCATCGCACAACCCCTTCGGCCCGCGCCATGTTCCCCGCCAGATCCCAGACCTCCACCTGGAAAACCCAGGGCCGCGGCCCCTCACCCCAGGGCACCAGGGTGTCGAACGACTCCTGGCGGCTGTCGCAGATGCCGTCGGCCGGCAGCAGAGGGTGCCGCGCGCCATCCGGCAACACCAGCCAGGCTTCGGCCAGGGCACCGCCCGTGTCCCGCGCTTGGCAGCGGAGACGCACCCCCTCCCGGGACTGATTTTTCAGAGGCAGGCTTTTCAGGGTCAGGTTTTCCAGGACCGGCGGCGTGTTGTCCACCCGTACCGGTCCCGTCTCACGGGTTGTCTGCAGGCCCTGCCCCAGGGGGTTGTCCTGGTGATCGCTGGCGATCAGGCGCAGCCGGTAATCGCCGTCGGGCAGTCCCGAGGTATCCCAACTGCCCAGGGCCTCGGGGGTCTCTTCCAGGATGGTGCGCCAGCCGGTCTCCTCCACAGGACGATACTGCAACGTGTACAGGAGGCGGTCCTGGTCCGGATCTTCCCCCTCCCAGGTCAGGATGCGCACCGGCCGCGTGAAGGCCGAACGCTCCCGGCCCACCTGCCGGTCGGCCTGGGGCCGACGGACGAACTCCACCCGCAACCCGCTGGCGAAGGTCTGGGAAACGGTCTCACCAGCGCCATGGATGCCGCCCTCACGCACCTCGCTCAGGCTTTCCAGGGTGAAGCGCCGGATCCGCGGCGGCTGGTTGTCCGCCCGGGCGCTCACGGACACGGCCTGCACCCCGCTTCCCGGGCCGGGCCATTCCACCCGCCACTGCAGATAGCGGCTGACGGGCAGGTCCAGGGCCTTGTCCTCGTTGGTGAAGCCGCCGGACCAGTCGGTCCAGGAATCATCCGGCACGGGGCCGTTGCCCGCGCGGACGGAGAACCGGGGTGCCCGACCCGGGGTGCGGCGATGGCTCAGCCGGCCCCACCGCACGGGACGCCCCGCGTCCAGGGGCGGGCTCAGAGCCACGGCCCCCGCCTCGTCGCCCAGCAGGCGCACGGAGCCGGGATGGGCCTGGGCCACGGCCAGCTCATCATGGCCCAGAGGGACCAAGGCCAGGATGTCACCGCCGGCCCAGCGGGCCACCAGATTCTGCCCTCCCTGCTCCTGCAGTCCGAAAATTCGGCTCAAACCGGACTCCTTGTCCAGGATGGCGCCCCCCAACCAGCCATGCCGCGGGCTGTAAGCGGCCACCATCAGGTCCAGGTCGCCGGACCAGACGGGCACCGCGCCACCAGCGGGTTCCAGACGGTACAAAGCCGCCTTGGCGGGCTTCTGCTGCCCGCCGATCAGGCCGTCGCGCAGGGCTTCCGCGGGAACGGGTGGCAGACGGCGCGGATCCGTTTCCGGCTCGGCGACGTCGTCATCGCCCTGCAAGGCCAGGAAGTGCAGTTTCCCGTCGGGGCCGGATAAGAATTGCCGCACCTCGTCCTGCTCGGTCCCGCACAGCAGCCAGGGCCGGTCCTTCCGCCCCGGATCCAGGCCATAAACCCGGCCCGGCCCCTGGGTGCCGACCACCACCTGGCCGGCAGCCGTCACGGCCACGTCCAGGGCATTCAGGGCCGGGAAGTCGGCCACATGGGCCAGGCTGGCGCCATCGCCACCGCCCTCATCCAGACGGTACAGGGCGGCCGGAGAACCGCAGGCCAGATAGACGCCTGTCTCGCTAGCCAGCAAAGACCAGATATAGCCGCCGGGAACCTGGCCCACCTCGGTGGTCTCGCCCTTGCGGTCCACGCGGAAAAGGCGGCCATCCGGCCCCGTCCCCGCCAGCAACGCACCATCCGGGCGCACCAGCAGGCAGAAGACCTCGCTACAGGCCAGCGTGGCCAGGAGGGTCGTTTCCCCCGTCCGGTCGATGTGGAAAATCTGGCCCTCGTGCCCCGTGCCGGCGTAGAACCCGCCCCGGCCGTCCGGCGCGACGGCCCAGCACACCTCGGCACCGGGTAGCGCAATGTCTCGCCCCCGCGGCCCGGCCAGCAGGGTTCCAGCCGCATCCAACCCCGCGCCCTGCCATTCCAGATCCGTGAAGGATTCACCGGCAGGCCAGTCCCAGTGCAGGGGGTGCGCCGCCAGGGTCGGGCCGGTGGTGCCCAGAAGCGGACCACCGGCTATCACCAGGAGGGCCAGAATGAAGGAGCACACGTGGGGCATCAGGGGCGCCTCTCTTCCTTGAGGGGATGGGTTTCCGGACGAATTTCCAGCTTGCGCACGGCATGGCCTTGCAGGATCCAGGGCATGGCATCGGTATGGCGGCTGTGGATATCGGCCATGGTGGGCTTGATCTGCATGTTCCCGCCGGCCAGCACCCGAGCGGCGGAGCCGGGCAGGCCGGCGTACTCCCGGTCGGCCACCACCAGGTTGCCGCCGGGGCCCAGCAAGGCCACCACCAGACGGTCCTGGGCACGGCCCTCGGTCAGGATATCCAGGGCCGATTCCAGACTGCGCACCGCAAAGCGGTTCGCGGCCCGGGTGGCTTCGAGAGCGAAGAATTCGCTCTCGCTGGCGGCCACCAACCGGTACGGCCCAGGCCCCAGAGTGGCCGGCAGAGGCAGGTCCACGCGGTGCACGCGCGGCGTGCCCAGACGTGGGACGATGGTCACATCCACCGCCAAAGACCCTTGCCGCGCGGCAGGATGGCGGGGCGCGTCCAGGGCTGTGATCCGGGCCTCCGCCACCGGTCGCGTCAGTTCCACACGGGCCTGGACCGAGCGTAGCCGCACCTTCCGGTAGGGGTTGTCCATGAGCAGGACGAAGGGTGTCATCCACTCCGTCGCCAGAGACATGGCGCCGCCGGGCCCGCCGGCGATCCCGCGCAGCGTCAGGCCCTCGGTCGCCAACCGCGCGTGGCCCGTCCAGCGTGTGTCCAGTTCGTAGCGGAAGCTCTGGCTGGAAGCGTCATCACCCTGCGCCAGCAGGCTGTTGTAAAGGGTCCAAAAAACAAGGGTCGGCGTCAGCAGAGGGTCATCGACCACGCTGAAATGGTAGGACCGGGTCCCGAAATCCCCCACTAGGTCCAGATCGACAGGGATCATGTCCGGAGCTTGCCCCAGTCGCCCCACCAGCCCGGCGCGCAGATCGTGGTGCACCCGCCCCACCACCGTGCGGATGCTCCCCATCTTGAAGGACAGCTCCCGGCTGGGCATGACGGTCAGCACTTCGGCCGTGGCCAGGGGTAGGTCCACCGGCCCCCGTTGCATGAACGGGTGCCCCATCATCAGGACATCCCGGCCATCCACATAGCTGACAGTCCCGGTGATCCCCAGCACGGCATCGCCCATGACCAGGGGGATGCCGCAAGCCGCCCCGGGTCGCACGCCCCCATCATCGGCCACCACACCCGAGCCCATCTTGCCGGCGGCCATACCGGCGGGCTGAAAGAACCAGTCCTGACGCGCCGGCGCTTCCAGACCGGCGGCCCGCAACCGGTTTTCCAGCAGATCCACGGCCAGATGACGAGACTCGGGCCAGCCCGCGGGCAAGGACATGACCGTAGGCGCCCCAGTCGCCAGGCCCAGGTCCAAGTCCAAGTCCAAATCCAGGTCCAAGTCCAGGCCCAGGGATCTAGCCAGTGCGCCGGAGCCGGAGGCCAGGCGGCGCCAGTTCCCCACCACCTCCGGGGGGCGTTCCGCCGCCCTTTCGGGCACACGCGCGGGTCGGCGCGGCAACCGCAGCATCTCCGCGGCGGGGGTCACGCCCGCCAAGGGTTTCAGGCTGCCCGCCCAGCCGAAGGCCAAAGCCCCGGCAAAACGCCCATCCAGGTAGATAGGGCTGCCACTCATGCCTTGGGCGATGCTGGAAAGCTCCAGATCGTGCCCAGCCACCTCGACCAGGATAAAACTACCGTCGACCTTGCTTTTCTCCTGCACGCCGATCACTTCCACCGCGAAGGTGTCGATGCGGCTGCCGGCGAAAACCGTCAAACCGTAGCCCCGCATGCCGGGTCGGATTTCCTGCAGAGGGATGGTGTCCATGGCGGAGGCCGCCACGGTCGGCAACGGCGACAGCAGCAGCGACAGTGACAGGATCAGACCCGGCAAAAAATGCTTGTGTGGGCAGCCCATGAATCCCTTTCTGCGCGTCCCGGCCCGGAATCCTTGTCGGGATTCCCGGCCTGAATTCCTCGTCTAACGGGAATAAAAGATTATCGGCCAACAGGTTCCGATCAGACAAGCCTGCAAATCCGGCAACGGTCCCGCCCAATGGCGCCGCCCCACAAGGCCACGAGCCCAAGAGCTGGCAAAAAAAGGGCCACAAAGAAGGTCACCAAAAGAAACAGCGGACCCCGTCAAGGGTCCGCTTCGCAAACAGGTGGTACGCCCAGGAGGATTCGAACCCCCAACCTTCTGATCCGTAGTCAGATGCTCTATCCAGTTGAGCTATGGGCGCACCCTATTCGGTTGTCTATGGCGGAGAGGGAGGGATTCGAACCCTCGGTGAGTTTCCCCACACACGCTTAGCAGGCGTGCGCCTTCAGCCACTCGGCCACCTCTCCAGACCATTCCCAGTCTGAATTGATTCAGTTTCAATCTAGTCAGTCTGGCGGAGGGCGGGGGACTCGAACCCCCAAGGGCGTGAACCCGGCGGTTTTCAAGACCGCTGCCTTACCAATTAGGACTAGCCCTCCAAATTGGCAAATTCGGTTTTCGCCCATGTCGCAGCCCCCGGATCCGCCAATCGACAGGGGTGCTCCGCACATCAGCGGAAAGGCACGGTACTATCTGGACTTCCATTTGTCAAGGAGACCACCCAAACCTTTTTTCACAGCATCGCCCGCTTCGGACCCGGCCGCCCCCTTAAGGCCTTCCAGGTTGAGCCCTATCTGCGGCTTGGCGGCGTTCCCGCGCACCACAAGATCCAGCTGCACGCGCCCGTCCTCATCCCGCAGGGCCTCCGCCAGCATGCTCCACTGGCCCAGATTCGGGGTGAAGCCCTTCGGCAAAAGGATACGCGCATTCAGATCCAGATCGCCATCCAGGCCCACGGATCCCGTCACATCCCAGCGCGTGTCCGGCCCGTCGAGAACCAGCTCCGACACGTGATATCGCCCCCGCTCCACCCGCAGATCATGCCGCAGCCGATGGAAGCGGATCTCCGCCAAATCCTGGCGGGTCCCCAGATAGGGCAGGACATCCCGCAGCCACTGCCGGGCCTGTAGCACACCCTCGGTGCTACCCAGATCTCCGGTCACCATCAAGCTGGACAGCATGACGGGCTCTTCGCCCAGAATCATGTGCCCGCGCAGCCGGCCGTCCAGATCCGTCTGCAAACAACCGGCCACCGCCGGCGCACAGGTGGCCAGCAACTCCGTGGCGGCCACCTTATCCGCCTCCACCGCAAAATCCAGGAGGCCGCGCGGATCTCGCTCGTAATCAATTTCCAGGTTGCCCCGCAGGCTGCCCTCCCCCATTTCCGCGCTCATTTCCTCCACGGTCAGGATCCGGGCGTCCAACTCGCCGCGGAAACGGATGTCGCGCAGTTCCTGCCCTTGCCAAGCATAAGCACCCATCTGCCCTTGGAACGCCAGCGTCAGGTCCTCCGGGATGCGTTGCCCCACCGGGGTCCCCGGCCCAGCGCCCTCCGGCCCGGCCCCCTCCCGCAGGTTGTCCAGATCCAGTTGCAGGTCCGCCACATCCAGCCGGCCGTCCGCCAGGCGCAGGCTTTCGCCGTTCTGCTCCATGGTCAGGTTCACCCCCCGCAGGACCGCGGCCTTCACCACCATCTGTTTTTTCAAAAGCGGAACCAAGGGGACGCGCACCTGCAGCCCCCGCGCCTGTCCCGAGTAGGAACCGATGCGGTTGGCCCTCCCCGTGACCCGCGTCAGCCCCGCGCCCGTGCCCTGGAAACGGATGTCCTCCAGGCGGATGCCCAACCGGGGCCACCAGGAAAGCCCCGCGTCCCCGATCTCGACCTCCGCCCCGGTGCTCTTTTCCACTTCCTGTTCCAGACGGGCGGCCATCTTGTCCACCGACAGGAAAAAATTCAACCCGATCATCAGGACGACCGCCAGACCGGCCACCGCCCCCAGAACCACCAGCACGATTTTCCGCAGCTTCTTCATTCCGTATCCTTCCACCGGAACGAGCCGGTGATACGGCCCGCCCCCAGAACCTCGTCGCCGGCGTAGAGCACCAGCCCCTGTCCCGGAGCCGCCCCCTCCACCGCCCCGGCCAGCCGCAAACGCAACCGGCCGTCCCGCGCCAATCGCCAGCTTTCCACCACCGCTCCGCGGTGCCGATGCCGCAATCGGGCCACCACCGTTTGCCCCGGCGCCGGGCCTTCGGTCGGGAAACCGGGCCCCGCCCCTCGAAAATCTTCCGCCGTGACGCCGTCGACGGCCAGTTGGTTACGGGGGCCCACCACCAGGCGGCTCTTTTCCCGTTCCAGCGCCAGCACGTAAAGCGGCTCGGACGCGGCCACCCCCAACCCCCGGCGCTGCCCCACCGTGTAGTGGATCAGGCCGCGGTGACGCCCCAGGACCCGTCCCCGCGTATCGACGATATCCCCCGCACGGGTGGCAGCCCCGTCCCCGAACAGGAAAGCCCGATCCCCGTCAGGCACGAAGCAGATTTCCTGGCTGTCCTTCTTGCCGGCCATGGGGATGCCCAACTCCCGGGCGGCGCGGCGCACTTCCGGCTTGGCCCACCAGCCCAGAGGGAAGACCACCTCCCTCCACAACTCCGTGGGCACCTGGGCCAGGAAATAGCTCTGGTCCTTGCCGGCATCCAGCCCCCGCAGAAGCCGCGGCACGGCCCCCGATTGATCGATGCGCGCATAGTGGCCGGTGGCCGCGTAGCGCAACCCCTGCTGCCGGGCCAGACGCACAAATGCGGGGAAGCGCACCCGGGAATTGCAACTCAGGCAGGGGTTGGGTGTCAGCGCTGCGGCGTAATCCTGGATGAAAGGATCGATGACCTCCTGCCGGAAGGTCCGCTCCACGCTGTGCACCCAGTGCCGCGCCCCGAAGCGACGGGCCAGACGGCGAGCCTCGTCGATGGCGTCCAGGCTGCAACAGCTTTGCTCGTCGGGGACGATATCTTCTTCGGAATAGCAGAAATTCTTGAAGGTGACGCAGTGCACATCACAGCCCAGCTCCTGCAGGACGGCCAGGGCCACCGCGCTGTCCACACCGCCGCTGACACCAAGCAAAACCCCTGTGCCGGGAGGCAAGGCCCGACGCAGGGGTTGGGGAATTTCCAGAGGGAAGGTCATCAGTGTCCGGACTTGTTCCCCTTGGGCGCTGAGCCTTTAGCCCCCAAGCCCTTACCTGGCGCGGGGACAGGAGTTTTCATCAGATCCTTGACGATCTTGATGTTGTCGCTCGAGCGCTGACCGATGTCCCCGTCCGGATCGTATTTCACGGCCAGTTCCCACTCCGCGATGGCCTCGCGGTAGATCTTGGACTCGGCGAACATGATGGCCAGATTGTAGTGGGCCAAAGCGCTGTGAGGATTGTTTTCCAGCACCGTGGTGAACTCCTGCTTGGCCTCCATGATCTTGCGCTGACGCAGATAAAGGCCACCCAGGTTGCAGCGGGCCTTCTCGTCCCGGGGGTTGATCGCCAGGGCCTTCTCGTAGAAGTGCTTGGCCTGAGCCAGGTTCCGATCCCGCTGGGCCCGGGGTCCCACCACCTCGCTGCGGTCATCCCACAGGGAACCCAGGTTCACCAGGGCCTCCACGAAGGTGCTGTCCCGCTCGATGGCGGCCGTCAGATAACCTTCCGATTCCTCCAGCAAAGCCGTCACCACGGGCGTGGACCAGCCACCGATGACCGCGCTATCCGCGGCGGCGGCGTACAGACGGTTGCCCAGTATGTAATTGGCCCAGGCGGCCGGCCGGCCGGTGCCCGCGGCCAGGGTGGCCAGGGTGTCGGCCTGCTCGCCCGCAGGCAGGTTGTCCATGTGCTCGATGAAGATGTCAAGTTCGGACTTGGGCGCTTCCTCTTTGCAACCCGCCAAGGTCACAAGAGCCAGGGCCGCCAACAGTCCCATAAGCAGATACCAGCCGCGCATGGAGAAACTCTCCTTCGTTGAAAAAACGCACAAACACACCCACCGGGCACCCGCCCGGCGGGAAAACTACCACCAGCGTTCCAGACCGGCCACCGAGACGGTCAGCCGCCAGATATCGCTTTGCAAACCGTTCTTGGCCTCATCCCCCAGTCGGCTGTAGGACAGCGCCACATCAAGCATACCCATCTTCCGGCGGAAAGGGAAGCCCGTCCCCACGCTGATGGTTTTTTCCATGATGTCCGCGCCGTTCATCTGGTAGCCCCAGCGCATGACCCGCAGCCCCACCCGCAGGGGGCGATTGTTCCCCCCGCCGTGCCGCGCGAAGGCCAACTCCCGCTCCAGGCCCAGGCTCACGACGTATTCGTCCACCATGTCCGCCTCCCAGTCGGCGTACCCGGAGAAGCGGCTGAAGGGCTGGTACCGAGCGTCCGCACCCAGGTGCCAGCGCCCGCGCACGGGAAGCTGGAAACCCGCCTCCCATTTCTCGGGCATGGAGAGGGTGTAGGTATCGTAGGAGCGAGCCACCAGGCCGCCCACGCTCAGTTTGCGTTCCGCGTCCAGATCATAGCCGGGCGTGTAGCTGACGCCCAGCATGGGCCCGTCCGCGCTACCCAGCCGCATGGCCAGGGTGGCCATGGTGCCGGAGAAGGTGTCTTCTTGGGTCCGGCCGGTGGTCAGGTACAGAGGATTGCCGGAGGAATCCGAGGGTTCCCGGAAGTAGTTGAACAGCTCCTCCCGCAGCGCTCCCTGCACCAGGCCCAGGGACGCGCCCAGCGAGATGCTCTCCACCGGTTGCCAGCTGACGCCGAAGGGCACGCGCCACAAGGTCCCCTCGCGCAGGAATTGCTCGTAGCCCGAGAGGGTGTCGTCCCAGGCGTACCAGGTCTTGGGCTCCTGCGTCCGGTACTCGAAGGACCGCAGCACCTCCATGCCCGCGCTCAGGGCCAGTCGGCCCTTGATGACGGGCAATCCCACCCGCACATCCGGGATCATGGTGCGGTGGGTGGTGCGGCTGCCGTGGCTGTCTTTGTGGCTGCCCTTTTCACCGTGCACTGTGAAGCGGACCGCCACGTGGCGCAGATCCGTCAGGCTGGCCAAGTTGGTGAAGCCGGGGTTCAAACTGTCCTGCACCGCCATGCCCCAGCCGCCGCGTCCCACCATGCGGGCGTCCCGACTTTCGGCGGGTTGGCCGATGTTGCTCAGGGCGAAGGGTGTCTGGCCCAGGACGGGAAAGGCCGACGCGCAGGCCAGCAACAGCAGGGAAAGAAAGATCAGCCGGCGCATCATTCCCCCTCCCTGTTGAGATCCTCGACCAGGCTATAGGAAATCTTCAGCCGGGGGCGCAGGGAATCCGCCGCGCTGGTGCCGAAGAAGTTGAACCGGGTGAGGTAGAAGTCCGGGTCCAGGGAAGTGATGTCGTAGCCGGGGAAGATGTCCTCGCCCCCGGTCAGCAGGAAGCCCCGCTCCCCCTCGTAGACCTGGTTGATGACGCGGTGCACCGCGGTGGTGACGTTGAATTCCATCACGTCATTGTTGAAGGGATCCAGGTTGACCATGCCGCCGATGGTGTAGGCCTCATCCTGGATCTGGTCCAGGGTGATGCTGTCCCCCGAGGCCGGCAGCGCGTCCAACGGGAACTCCGAGACCACGATGGCCTCCAGGGTACCGTAGCTGGTGGTGGTGTCGTTGACCACCGCCAGCACCGCCCGGTTGACGTAGGCGTTGGTCGGCAGGGCGGAGAAATCGAAAGCCAGCACGGGATAGTTGCGCAGGCAGGTACGCACGCAGAAGCCATCCGCCGGATCCGTGGGTACCGGCTGGATCTGGTGGAAGGTGGAAATATCCGCGGTGGGATAGAGGAAATAGCCCTCCACATCCAGTTCATCCTCGAATTCCACCAGCAGACGGATGCGCACATCCTCCAGCACGGTCTCGTCGGGGAATTGGGTGGCGTGGACATTCTCCTGGGAAGCCAGGCCCACCAGGCCCGGGTCCGACACGAGGCCGCCGACATCCCCTTCCTGCAACACGAATCCTTGCTCCCCGCCCATGTTCAACCAGTTGAAGAAATCCAGCTTCCGCACCGGCAGGACAACATCCCGCCCGGCCACCAGCTCCAGGTTGACCAGGGCGGAACTACCCGTCGGTTCATAGTCGCCGCCGGGAAAATCCGCAGGATCGAAGGGCGCGGTCAGCCGCTGGAAATCATACACCTTGGGGATGGCGTTCAACGAGTCGTTGCTGGCGTAATGCTCCGCCAGGATGAACAGCAGTTTGACGCTTTTGATGTTCTCCAGGGTCCACAGGCTCTCCGGATGATCCTCGGTGTAGATATGGGAAAAATCGAAGTTCAGCAGCACGCTGCTGGCGGTCCCGTCCTGCTCTCCGAAGTAGAGCAGCTCCTGCTGATCAAAGGGCACTTCCTCGTCCTTGACCGGCAAGGGCTGGTAGGTGGTGATGCTTTCCAGAGAGAGGGGCTCGAGCACCAACTCGAATTCCGTCTCGATCTGAGCCAGGCCCACGGTGTTGGGATCCTCGCTGCTGCAACCCGCCAGCGCCAACAATCCCGCGGCCAGCAGGCCCAGGAGCGCCAGGGGTGGCAGATGGGGGTGTTCCCGCAATTTCTTGGTTAGGGACAAGGGGCCTCCTTAGGCATCAGCGACCAGCCGCCGGACGGGCGGACAGGCTGACGCGGGTGAATCCGCTTTCCTTCAGATTATCGATGAGCTGCACCACATCCCCGTGGGTCGCGGCCTGGTCGGCGCGCAGCACCATGCGGTTGTCCTTGGACGTCGCGTGCAGCGATTCCAGCCTGGTCATCAACTGCCCGGCCGGGATCAGGGTGTCGTTCAGGTACACTTCCCCGTTTTCGGTCAGGAACAGCACCGCCGGCGTGTCGGCCACTTCCTGGGCGGTGGCGGATCTGGGCAGTACCAGATTGATCGCCGGTTGGTTCCGGAAAGTGGACGTCACCATGAAGAAAATCAACAACAAGAACATCACGTCGATCAGCGACGTCACGTTCAGGATCAGGCCGCGGCCTTTTTTCCGCTCACGAAAATTCATGACACCGCCCGGCCCTGTTCCTGCCTGCGGCGCAAGGTATCCAGCACCCGGGACGCATAATTTTCCAGATCGAAAATAATGCTGTCCGCCCGTCCGTTCAACCCATTGTAGGCCACCAGAGAGGGGATGCCCACGATCAGGCCCGCCGCCGTGGTCACCATGGCCTCGCTGATGCCGGTGGAAAGAACCTCGGGACTGCTCAGACCCGAGGCGCTGATGGTGGCGAAAACACGGATCATGCCCACCACGGTGCCCAGCAGGCCCAGCAACGGCGACACGGCGGCCACCGTCTCCAGCACCCCCAGCCGGCGGGTCAGCTTGTTGGCTTCCTGGCGGCCGGTCTCCTGCAACACATCGCGGATGATGGTCCAGTCGTTATCCGCATGATCCAGGCCCGCCAGCACGACGCGAGCCAAGGGACCGGGATGCCGCTCACAGATATCCCGCACCACCGTCAGGTCCTGGCTGGCGGCCATGCTGTCCACGGCACCGGCCACCTCGGGTTTGATCAGGCGCGGCTTCCGCAAAACCAGCAGTCTTTCGATGATCACCGTCAGCCCCACCAGGGAGGCCAGTCCGATGGGAATCATCATGTAGCGTCCCGCCAGTATCATATCCCACATGCTGTTCGTTCCTTCCGGTCCGATGGTCAGGTCAAGTCAAGTCAGGTCAAGTCAAGTCAAGTCAAGTGCCGCGGCTCATCGCCGCAGTTGCGGGTAGATCAATCTCCAGGTCATCACCAGCTCGTCTTCGGGGAAGCCCGCGGGCAGGGGAGCATAAGGCGCGAAGGCCCTCATGGCCGCCTCGGAGGCCTCGTGCAGGGAGCCATGCCCCTCGGTCTTCTGGTGCCCGCTGCCGTCCAGGATCTCCAGGGACTTGAGACGACCATCCCGAGCCACCACCACCTGCAGCAAGGTCTGGCCATGGATCATGCCCAGGTAGCTGTAGGCGTAGGGCGCTTTCCAGTGCCGCTGCAGCTGGCTCATGAAGGTCTTCATCCAGGGGGCGTAATTCCACTCATAAGTGTTCAGGCTGTAGTCTCCCACAAAGGAAACCCCCACCCCGGCCCGTCCCTGTTCCAGCTGGTCGAAATCGAAACCCCGGTCTCCGGGGTTGCCCGTCTGTTCACGCAGGATGGACGGGGCCTGTTCGCTCCACCACTTCTCCACGGGATCCCGCTTGGCTTCGGCGGCCGTCTCCCCTGCGGAATCGTCCTCCTGCGTGTCTTCCATATGACGGGGTGCCGGCCTTTCCACGGGCAGAGCCCAGTCCCCGGCGCCGCGCGGGCGTTCTCCCGACGCGTTGGCGGGGTCCCCCTGATCGGCCTGCACCGGATTGGTCTGCTCGGTCACGGCCCGCTCGCCCCGGGGGCGGGGCACGGGCAGGGCTTCACGCATGACCGCGACGCCGTCGCCCCCCGACAGGTCGTCCTTCTGGATGGCCACCTGCTCGAAATCCCCTTCGCGGGCGGCCTTGGGCACGTCCCCATCGCTGCCGGTTTCCCGATCCATGGCCCGGCTGTGGAAGAGGGAGGCGTAGTCCGGGTCCTCCGGGGCCTCATCCTGGGCCATACGCTCGGGCACCAGAGTGAAACGATCCGGCAGGCTGTTTTCCGCCTCCTCGGCGGGCTCGGTGGGCAGAATCTCCACGGTCACGTCTTCCCAGCGGGGTTCCTGGCCCGTAGGCACGGCGATGTCCAGCTCCAGGGGCACCCTCCACAGCACGACCACGAGGACCAGATGCAGGACCACGGAAGCAAAGAAGGCGCTGAGGATGATCCGGTTTTCGTTCACAATCCGGTGGCCACGTCTCG
>PDWI01002588.1_pt1 | contig 29478 bp, 21 predicted proteins | sample 1430891 | NCBI WGS metagenome assembly PDWI01 (sample SAMN01162508, study PRJNA174530) | Oral metagenome, whole genome shotgun sequencing project. | biome: Marine environment; feature: Marine mammal; material: Swab sample of the gingival sulcus; isolation source: swab sample of gingival sulcus... | reverse complement strand
TTGTATACCGGCATGAGTGATCTTGTCATTGCCGATACGCACTTGATTGGAGTTTGCCGGAACGGCTACTTCCGCCTGATATCCTATCCCTATATTGTTGCTTCCTGTACAAGTTTGCAAGGCTTCTGTGCCCATAGCGACATTGTAATCCCCTATGACGTTGTTTTCTAACGCTTTTTCGCCCACAGCGATATTATACGAACCCTCGGTATTTTCATATAGCGCTCGGTAGGCCTGAGCGATGTTGCCATCCCCCTCAGTATTATGATATAGCGAGGTGTGGCCCTGAGCGATGTTGCCATTCCCGTAGGTGTTGTCATGTAACGCGTAGAAGCCCTGAGCGACGTTGTTATCCCCCCCGCGGTTCTCATACATCGTATGGACACCCATAGCGATATTGCAGTGTCCATTTTCGTTAAGAAATAACGTATTGGTTCCCTGAGCGATGTTGAGTCGCCCCGCGCTGTTGTTGTATAGCGGTCGGTAACCCAAAGCGATATTGCTGTGCATATTCTGGTTAGTGGAGTTGGCGTATAAAGCCCTATAGCCGATGGCTATATTCTTGAACGAATCGGTACTGCCGTATAAAACCTCACGGCCGATACCGATGTTCATATTATCATCGCCATCGTCATTAGCCCCGGCGTCTATACCCAAAAAGATAGAGGAGCTACTAGTTTTGGCATCATTGAGGCCATTGATAGTGACTACACCTCCCGTCGCTTGCCATTGGGTAGCGTTGTGATCCCAATAGTAAAAGCCCTTGGCAGTAGCACCATTGCCGGTGATAAAAACCATCATCCCGTCTTGCTCAACGCCGGGATCGGTGGCCGGGAAAGCATCCATACGAGGAATCAATAGACCATCGGTGGATTGGGGGTTTGCAGAGTCAGTTTTTATGTCCAACGTAGCTTGAGGGTTATCGGTGTTGATGCCCGTACCTCCCGATTGGGCCCATAGGGTTACGGTGCTTAGGCTAAGGAAGCCTACAAACAAGATAAAATAGTTCAGTTTCTTCATGGTCAAAAGGTATTTCATGTTTCGTCATATAGTGCGCGTTTCGTGGTAGGGGCTCCTTTCCGTTACCCCTTATTCTCAACGCACCTGTTTCATCAAGTACCCAAAGATACACCTTTTTTTGTAACTATCCAATGCGAGGGGGAATGGAGAGGGCCCATAAAGTCAAGGTTTTGAGCATCGTATGTATAGAGCGTTCGAGTTCGAGGCTTGCGAAGGCTGAAATAGGGGCGTTTACCGGGGTAAATAACTCGTTGAAAGAGAAGCATCACAAAGAAGTCGGACGTTATAGAGGGACGCTACGTAAATATTCCCTACCTTTGTCGAAGAGAAATTCTTAACTGATAAAACATATAACATTATGAAGAGCAGGAGATTCATACCAATAGCAACTCTTTTGTTGATCGTAGGTTTGGGGAGTCTGCACGCCCAGAGCATCTACGTCAACGAAAGTGACGGGACAGAGACAGGCTATGCGTTGAAAAGGATCCAACGCATGGACTTCACCTCGGGGAGCCTAACCATCACCAAGTCCGATGGCCATACCGACCCATACGAGCTAAACAGCCTACGTCATTTAACCTTTACAAGTGAGACGGTAAATACGAATGAGGTAATGGCCTCAGTTGAAACGTCCATCAGCCTCTACCCCAACCCGGTAACGCACACACTGCACCTCAATTTGGAGAATGCAGAGAGGGGGACCATTTGCATTTTTGACCTGGATGGCCGGCTGTTACACACCCAACAAACTGACGGTAAGCCCTCGCTAACCCTACGGGTAGATCAATTACGCCAAGGCGTTTATCTTTGCCGCTACGGCAATTCCAAGGAGACAAAAACCATAAAATTCATAAAAAAATAGGATCAGGAGGATCATATCATGCTTAGAAATACACTTTTACTACTGCTTCTGTTTGCGTTAACCATCACCATCCAAGCGCAAGATCAAGACACCATGTACATTATGAAAAATGGAAATGTGGTGGCCAAATACAATGTAAACACCGAGATAGACAGCATTATCTTCTATCAACCTTCACCGCAACCCAACAACACCTTCGTTGATGAGCGGGATGGAACCCTTTACCACTTTGTCACCATCGGAGAACAAACATGGATGGCAGAAAACTTAAAGTACCTCCCTTTTGTCACCGATTCGACCATCATTTCGCTGAATGACCCCTGTTGTTATGTTTACGGATACGGAGGAACGAGTGTGGAAGAGGCCAAGACCCTCGACACCTATCGCGATTACGGCGTACTCTATAACTGGGTTTGTGCCATGGATGGCCAATCCTCCACCAATGGCAACCCCAGCGGTGTACAGGGAATCTGTCCCGAAGGATGGCACCTTCCCAGCGATGCAGAGTGGACAGAGCTTATCAATTTCCTGGGTGGTTCCGAAGTGGCAGGAGGAAAACTGAAGGAGACCGGTACGACATACTGGAAATCGCCCAATACGGGAGCAACCAATGAGACCGCATTTGGAGCACGCGCCGGCGGCCTTCACGCCTCCCTTGTGGGAAAATACATCGATCTTAAAGAGTTTGGTTATTGGTGGACGACACTTCAGGACCAGTTTTTTACAGACGCCGCGTATGTCCGCCTTATGTGGCATACCAAAGCGGAAGCCACTACACAATTTTACAACAAAGACTACGGTTTCTCCGTACGTTGTGTAAGAGACTAAAAAGTATCACCGTTTGGGGCACTTCTTCTCATAAGTTCCCCCACCCTCTTCCTCTCCCCCTCTGAGAGGAAGAGGTTTTTTTGTAACAACTTCAACCCATAAAAACCTTCTCGCTACATCTTTTTATCCCAGAAAGAAGAAATTGAATCTTTTCTTGCAAGCATTAAAGAGATAGCGCATTTTACTCGGATATTTTTTTCTACTTTTAACCCGTACAATACCACGAAAAAGAGTTCATATGAGGAGATTTTACACATTGACCCTGTTTTTTACGATCATACTGGGTTTCATTGCACAAGCACAAACGACAACGATCACGGGAACGGTGACCTCTTCGGAGGATAACCTTCCACTCCCCGGGGTTACCGTGATTATCAAAGAGAGTTCCAGGGGAACAACCACTGATTTTAACGGAACCTATCTGCTGAAAGCCGACAAGGGAGCGATTCTCCAGTTCTCCTTCATCGGATACACCTCACAGGAGATTACGGTGGGTTCGCAGAGCACCATTGACGTGGTACTCAAACCTTCGGCACGCAACTTAGATGCGGTCGTGGTAACAGCTCTGGGGATCAAGCGAGAGAACAGAGAGGTGGGTTACACCACGGAGTCGTTCAGTGGCGACGATATTGAGAAGAGCAACTCCAACAGTGTACTCACCGCCATGAGTGGCCGTTCTGCGGGGGTACAGATCTCCTCTCCTGACGGGGTGGACGGCGGCACCACGCGCATTATCATCCGTGGTAACAACAACCTCACCTCCAAAAACCAGCCCCTGATTGTGGTGGATGGTGTCCCCTTGGAAAACGACCCCGGCCTCACAGACATTGGGCGCGGACAGGATTGGGGATCGGCCATCAACAACATCAACCAGGCGGACATCAAAAGCATTGACATCCTTAAGGGACCTACGGCCGCAGCACTTTACGGTTCACGGGGAGCCAACGGCGTCGTGCTCATCACCACCAAAAGGGGGAGAAAACAGAAGGGCTTGGGCATAAACTACAGCGTTTCACACAAGATCACCAACCCTTACCGTTACCGGGATGTACAGAACACCTACGGTGCCGGCGGCCCGCTCACCACTGCAGAACCCACCTTTATGGAAGATGAAGAGGGCAACCCCATCTACCCCACCTCCGTGCATACCGATAAAGGGCCTTTCGGGCTCTCCACACCGGAACTCTTCGGCTATTACGGCACTGCTGCATCCTGGGGCCCCAGGATGGAAGGACAGATGATCCGCTGGTGGGATGGTGAGATGCGTCCCTTTGATCCGCAACCAGACAACATCAAGCTCTACTTTCGCAATGGGCATACCACCAACCACAACCTCTCCTTCTCCGGAGGAAATGACAACGGAACCATCCGGGTATCGCTCTCACGTACCGACCACGAGGCCATCATCCCCAACAGTAACTTTAACCAGACCACCATCAACCTGGGCTCCAACATCAATATCAGCGAAAAGGTAAAGGCCGATGTGGCCATCTCATACATCAACTACAATCGGCTTAACACCCCCAACCTTGGGGAGTCCTACAGCTCCTTCAGCAAAGGGAACCTCTACAGTTGGCCACGCAGTTGGAAAGGACTTGAAGCCACACAATATGTCAACCAAGACGGTACCCGCAACGAATGGGAAGGGAATTATCCCTTTTGGTACCTCTCACCCTACACCTGGTGGGATATCTACAAACACAACACCACGTTGGGAAGAGACAAGGTGATTGGCTCTTTTGCACTGATCTACGACATCACGCCCTGGCTGCAAGCCACCGGACGAGTAGGGATGGACTTCACCCTCAACCAGTTTATCACCCGCAATGCCCCTGCCGATGCAGCCGGCCTCTTAGATGGTTTCTATGAGAATGAATTGGGCAGAGACAAAGTTCTCAACAATGAGTTTCTTATCACAGCGCACAAAACGCATATCTTCGACACCAGGATTAACGCCAAGGCCTCCATAGGGGGCACCAAATGGCAACGACGAAAGTATGGGCTGAGAGGCAAGTCGGGCCGGTGGGTTGACCCCTTCCTCTACAGCATGACCAACTACGAAGACCCCACACAGGTACTTTACACCAACCCGGGGCGTATCCGCGAGTATTGGTATGAGAAGAACATCAACTCCCTCTATGCCTTTCTCAACTTCAGTTATGACGACTACCTCTACCTTGAGCTCACGGGAAGAAACGACTGGTCTTCCACCCTTCCCTCCAATGCCAATGCCTATTTCTATCCCTCTGCATCGTTGAGTTTTATTCCCACAGAGGCCTTTGACTTCAGTTCGCCTATTTTCAACTTTTGGAAACTAAAAGGATCCATTGCAAGAGCCGCAACAGATACGGATCCCTATGCCCTGGATTTTGTCTATCGGACAAGCACTTTCGGCAATGTACAGACCGCAGCTCTTCCCTCCACCATTCCACCTATTGCCCTGGCACCACAGTGGGCCAAGTCCTACGAAGGAGGTACCACCATTGGGATGTTCAACGACAACCTCAACATCGACTTCACCTACTACTATATTCTATCGGACAACCAGATCCTACGCCTACCCACCCCCACCTCTTCAGGAGCTGCCGGCATTATCATCAATGATGGGGTATTGGAAAACCGCGGATTTGAGCTTATCATGAACTACGCCATCATCGAGAAACCGGGCCTGGTGCTTCAAACAGGGTTAAACATCAGCCGCAACAGGAACAAGGTAATCAGTTTAGGAGACAACAATGAGCCGCTTATGCTGGGAGAGATTTGGGGTCTCAACGGACCGGCTATTGCTGTACGTGCCGGCGATGAGTATGGCACCATCGTAGGGTACGACTACCTCTACCATGAGAATGGTCAACCCATCCTCAGCGAAGACGGCACCACCTACAAAATCACCGACACTCGTGTACCCATTGGCAATGCCGCCCCGGACTTCCTCGCCGGATGGACCACTCGTTTTGTATGGAAAGGCTTCACCCTCTCCACCCTGGTGGATGCAAAAATCGGAGGCGATATCTATTGTGGTACCTACGTGATAGGCCTACAAACCGGCCAAAGTCCGGAGACTCTTTTGGAACGAAACGGCGGCGGACTGCCCTACACCGATGAGGAGGGGGTAACCCGCAATGTGGGCGTTATCCTTCCCGGAGTTTACGAAGATGGTACCCAAAACGACAAGGTGGTACACTACTACTTCAAGTATATGCCCAATGCCGGGGGATGGGGACACTTCCTCTCCTCACCGGGGATTTTAGAGAACACCTGGATCAAAATGCGCGAAATCTCCCTGAGCTACCAACTTCCGGAGAGGTTGATAAAACGTATGGGAATCTTCAACGAACTCAACATAAACCTGGTGGGAAGAAACCTCTTCTACATCTATACCTCCCTTCCGGATCATATCAACCCTGAGGGAATCATGGGATCGGGCAATGCCCAAGGCCTCGAATGGGCCTCCTTTCCCGGCACACGATCGTTCTCCTTTGGTATAAATGCCTCATTCTAAACCTGCAATAACTATGAAAAAGATAACATCCCTATTCCTCTCCGCTGTAATAGCCCTGGTCTTGCTCCTGTCAGGATCATGCACCAAAGACTTTGAGAAACTAAATCAAAATCCCTACTACTCCACCGTGACCACCATCGGCCCTCTTTTCAACAATGTGGTACAGTCGCTACGGTTGGGATGGAACGAACAGTTCTACGTACACAATGAGGTGTTGTACAACGAAACACAGCTGGGTGTCCTCACCAGTGAGGCATGGTCGAACCTAAGCCTGGGCACCGAAGAGATCTGGTCTCAATACTATGCGGCACTGGCCCATGTGCGGGACATTGAGGTTCGCCTGGCAGCCATCCACAACCCTAACGCTCCCGACTCGCTTGACAACGTCAAGGGCATGTTGAAAATCCTCTCGGCCTATAAAACCTTTCGAGTCACGGACCTCTTTGGAGACATCCCCTACACCCAGGCCGGACGGGGATTCCAAGGGTTGGAGTTCCTTCATCCCACATACGACCGTCAAGAGGAGATCTATCACTCCCTTTTGGATGATCTACAATGGGCCGAAGAACACATGAAAGAGGACTATACCTGTGAAAATGGCTCGCCCATGCTCACCATCGCAGAGTACGACAAGCTCTTCTCCGGGGAGATTCGAAAATGGCGGAAATTTGCCAACACCATGCGTTTACGCTACGCACTACGCATGTCGGAGGTTGAACCGGAGAGAGCCGGAGAGATCATTGCAGCGATCCTCGAAGGAAACCTTCCCGTACTGGAAGCCGATGAAGATGTAGTGATGATGCCGGCCGATCAAAACTGGCTCAAAGAGAGCACCAACTGGTCGTTCCGAGAGCACAAAAACCTACGCATGGGAAGTAACTTTTGGCATACCGTATCCGACAACGACAGCTTAGATGGCAGCGGCATTTTTGACCCAAGAGCCTACATCTTCTACGAAACGAACAACGAGAACCAATGGGTTGCCTTTCCCCAAAACCCGGGTAATGGCGTTCCTCCCTCAGGGGGCATGCCCTACCAAAAACATCGGGATGTAAACTATACGATCAAGGGCAATGACTGTATCTATTCCCCTTTCAACTACTACCTTATCAGGGATGAGAGTACCATCCCTGAGATCCTTATCACCGCTGCCGAGGTTCATTTTATCAAAGCGGAAGCCTATCTGCGGGGCATCGGTGTTGCTCAGGACGAGAACCTGGCTTGTGGTGCCTGTTTTGAAGGGGTCATTGCCAGCATGGCCTTTTGGGATAACCTTAAAGCCAACAGCACCATCTGGATGTACACTGCTCCCGGGTATGAGAACCTTAGCCCCTACGATGTGGCCAATAAGATCTTTACAACGGAAGACAAAGCCGGAGAGATCTATAAACAGCGATGGTTAGACCTGTTTCGTCAGCCTTGGGAGGCTTACAGCCTCTGTCGCCGCACCCAGGCCACACCACGCGAGGGAGAGCCCTTGACCTTTTTCCGGCTCCCCTATCCCCCATCGGAATCGGAGCACAACAATGAACACTGGAGTGCACAATCGGCCCTGATGGGCGGTGATACCCCCTCTGTCAAGGTATGGTGGAACCAATAATCAATGCCGCAAAGAAAAATAAGTTTTACAAAAAAAATAAGATCATGAAAAAAACAACCTGGTACCGGACCCTTATATGGGCACTTCTTCTGACAGCCCCCACGTGGGTATTTGCACAATCAAACCAATACCTGCACTTTGACCGAGTGGACGACTTCGTCATTTTGGAAGATGCAGGACAGTATGTAATCAATAAAACGGAAATCACCATGACCGGATGGTTCTACACCGATGAGTTGGCCTATGGACAGGGAATGATGGGACTCCGTAACGGAGGATCGGGATTCTATATGATTATCCTTCAAAACGGTAAGATTGAGTGTCGTTTTGTAAGCTCCGGAGGATTCCACGAACTGGTGGCTCCGGAATACACCATTGTACCGGAAGTGTGGCAACACTTTGCCTTTGTGTACGATGGTACGGCCATCAAACTCTACGTCAATGGCATTATGATCGGCTCGAAGGCGGCATCCGGACACTTAGAGCAAGCAGACCTCCCCTTTGCCATTGGAAAGAGCACCCTTGGGGCCGGCTATAACTTCGTGTACGGTGGACGGATCGACGAGATCTCCCTCTGGGAGAAGGCTCTCTCTGCCTCAGAGATCTCAGAGATCATAGAGAATGAGATTGATAGTGGTGCCGAAGGACTGGTGGCCTATTATAAATTCAACCAAGGCGTTCCCGGAGGGGACAACACATCCATTACCCACCTTATGAGTGAAGTGGGAGAAGACCGAAATGCGGAACTGAAGAACTTCGCCCTGGTGGGAGACACCTCTAATTTTGGGGGCGAGCTAAATCAGGGTTTTCAAGCAATCACCTTCCCCAGGATTGCCAACCATCTCACCATTGATGACCCCTTCGAAATTGAGGCGGAAGCCAGCTCGGGATTGGAAGTATCCTTTGAGATCGTAGAGGGGCCGGCCACCCTTTCCGGCAACACTATCACCCTCACCGGTGAGGCAGGAAACGTCACCGTAAAGGCCAGCCAACCGGGTAACGAAATCTATGACCCGGCAGAAGACGTATTCCAATCCTTTGAGGTATATAATCCCTACACCTATGCTCCGGTGGTGGATGGACGCAACCCGCTGGAGGGAAAGGTCTATGACCCCAACCTGGACTACATCCCCATCAGTGCCTTTGTAGCCATCGACAATCCCGAATTATTCCATGTGGCTTCAGTGATCTTCCGTGTCAACGGAGAGACCATTTACCCCATGAACTGGTTCAACGGACACTATATGACTTACTGGCAGCCCCCGGCACTGGGAGAGTATACCGTGGAGATTGAAGCGCAAAACAACTATGGAGCCACAGAGGTCTATTCGGTTAATATCAATGTTACCGATCAGGTTGAAGAGCAAGATATCCTTGCCGTGGATGATGTATGGCTCAACCCCGGCAATGTGGAAGAGGTGGTGGAGGCAGACCTGCCCTCCTTCACCGGAGCCTTCAGTCAAATTCAGGGAACACTGGAGCTCACCTGCCCCCCCGGCGGCTGCGGAGAATGGGATCGCGTAGCCTACATTGAAGCGCAAGCCCCCAGTGGCGAATGGATTGAGATTATTCGCTACATCACCCCCTACGGCGTATCTTGTTCCCATGCCATCGACCTCACCGACTATGCATGGATCCTCCAGGGGAAAACCAAATTCCGCCTTAGCTGTATGACCTCCGACAACGGCTACTACTGGGATCTTTCGCTGCTCTACACCCCCGGAACACCGGAATATCCACACAGCTTCGTCTCCAACGTGTGGCGGGAAGTCTACCCCTTCGGAGACTACGCCAACCTACAGCCGGTTCCTGAAGAGCACGTCACCTTCCCCGAGGAAACAGAAGCTGCTACGATGAAGCTTGTCAGTACAGGCCATGCCTGGGGGAACCTGAACACCGCCAATGCCGCAGAGTTCTACGAGGCTACACACCATATCTGGGTGAATGGAGAGGAGACCTTTGAGCAACACAACTGGCAGGAGTGTAACCCCAATCCGGACGGATGCCAGCCCCAAAATGGTACTTGGTTTTACGACCGTGCAGGTTGGTGCCCGGGCTCCATAGCCCCCTGGTTTGACTTCAACATGACCAACTACATTGCCAATGGAGAAGTGGAACTGGAATACATCTTCGATGAAGAGTATGTGGACTTATGCCACCCCAACCATCCCGACTGTGTCACAGGACAAACTTGTGACAACTGCAACGACGGCTACAACCCACAACTGCATGTGGCCTGTAACATGGTACTTTTCTCCTCCGTACCACTGAACTACGGAACCTATACCGGAGAGAAAGACCCCCGCCAATTCAGTACCTCCAATATTGTGCTCTCCCCCAACCCCTCTTCGGGAGAAGTTCATGTGGTCGTTACCGGAGATCCCTACGAAACAGGGTCAACCATGGCTCTCTTCAACAGCAATGGAGAGCTCCTCTCTAAACGCCTTTGGGATGGAATGAGTACCACCCTCCACCTGGAAGATCACCAGCCGGGACTCTACTTCCTTAAAGTGATCAACAAAAAGAAAACCGAAACTTATAAGTTGATTCTTCAATAAAACCCACTGACCATGAGATACAGATCCCTCCTTCTTGCGGTGCTGATGCTCCTGATCGGCCCAATATTTGCACAAAGTGGATATATGGTGCCTGAGGAAGGGTACCTCACCAACGATCACTTTGTCGCTTACACCTTCTCTGCATTCGATGTGCATGGTGATCTTCTTTTTGGGTATGATGAGCAGGGGCTTCATGCCCTTAGCCTTACCACAGGAGAGGAGTTGTACGTCATTCCACCACCTCCCAACTACTTATGCTTCAGTTCTTTCTTATCCATTGACGAGACAGGACAATATGCATGGATGGGATTTACCGTTACCGGGAATGATGATGACCGAATCTACACCTGCAACCTCAGCACCCAACAGTGGGAACAGCAGGCCGTATTTGCCTGCAACTTCGACATGGAGCGAAGAGGGGATCATATTCTCATCAGTGGCCTTAACGCAGTTCCGGGAGCTGCCCCCAACGGCATCTATATTCTTGATACCTCCGGCAATAACGACCATATCAAGCTTATCGAAACCGGGGGGAGCTCTGCCGGCTTAGCGGTGGATAGCGAGGGAAACATCTATTACGCCTCTTTCTTCTACGACCAGGATATGATCTTAAAATGGGACAGTGCGGATATTGAGGAGGTGATTACCGGAGGTTCCGCTCCGCTCACCCCCGAAGAGGCGGAAACCATCTCCCTCCTCCCCGCAGGCTCCTATGACATCGACTGTGATAATGCCGACAATATCATCTTTAATTGCAATGACTACGTCAACGGTAGCTTTGTGGGAGTGTGGGACGGCACAACCGGAAACGGAGAGCACTTTTTTAAAACAGCCACCACCACAGAGTTTCTCACCATGCTCTCCGTCAATGACAATGTCAACGCCGGGAATACCTTCTACTGTATCGGATTCTCCACCCCCGTGGCATCCATACAGAGAGAGGTGCCAATCACAGTAGTAGATCCCATCGCGGATAGGGTCATCCCGAAAAATGGTTCCATAGAACCCATCGACCTCCAACCGGTCTTTGCCCCACAGGAGGGTGTCTCTTACCAAGTGGCCCAAAACAGCAATCCATCACTGATCAACACAACCATCGAGGGACATACACTCCACCTTGAAACGGGAGAAGCAATGACCGGAGAGGCCGTGATCACCATCGGTGCGACACTGGACCAGTTTACGGTAACCACCTCCTTTACCGTTACCGTGTTTGACTACGACTACTCCGAGGGCATCTTCATCGTCAACGAGGATTGGTTTGGTCACGACAATGGCTCGGTGAATTTTTTAACCCACGACGGAAATTTTGTATACAGGGCCTATCGGCATGAAAATCCGGGTGAGACACTGGGGGTTACCACACAGTTTGGAACCACTTGGGCCGGGCACATCATCTTCATGTCAAAACAGGGCAACCGCTTTGTGGTGGTAGACGAGGAGACGCTGGAACTGGAAGCTAAGTTTGAAGATCTCACCGGTGACGGCCGCAGTTGCGCCGGCGTTGACGAGACCCATCTCTACGTGGGGCACAGCAATGGAATTCGGATCTTTAACCTGGAGACCATGCAATTCGAAGGGGATGTCAGCGGAATCAGTGGGGAAACCTACAATATGGTAGCTGCAGAAGGGTATCTCTTTGTGATTCAAGACGAAGGCATTCGCATCATCAAAGATCATACGGTGATAGAGAGCATCACCGGTTACCCGGGCATCTCCGGGTTAACGAGGGCAAAGGATGGAGACCTCTACGCCGGAGGAGGCAACACCCTACTACGAATATCTCCTTATACGCTTGAATACGAACTAATTGAACTCCCTGCTGGCGTCACTATCGCCGCCACAAACAGCGTATGGAACAGTGGCTCGCTATGCGCCTCCACCCAGAAAAATGTGCTCTACTGGAATGAGGATGGGGGCTGGAACGGCTCTTCTCTTATTTTTCGTTATGAGATAGGCAATATGGCCTCTTTGGAAGCCCCCATCGCCCAACTACCCGAGGGGTGGGTCACCTACGGTGCAGGTATCCGGGTACACCCCACCACCAACGCAATCTATCTCACCGCTAAAATGGCGGGATGGGGAAGCAACTCCTCTTACAATAGAGTTTACCTCTTCGATGGAGAAACGGGCCAACAAAAGGAGATGTACGAAATGGAGCCTCCCTACTACTGGTTTCCGGCAATGCCTCTGATGCCCGACGCCTTTGCGCCCCAAGTGATCTGCAACATAGAGGAAGTGGTCGTGGAGATGAATGCCGAACCCATCCAGTTAAACCTAAGCCAATACGTAGTCGATCTGGATAATATTTTGGAAGGATTTGTCTATGAGGTTACCTCCATCGCGGGAGATCCCATCATCGAGACCACCATCACCAATAACACCTTAGAGATTGCATTCGTGGAAGAGAGCCACGGCACCTGTGAGATCACCGTAAAGGCGGTCTCCAATGGAAAAACCACCGAAATGGCCATTCCTGTGACCGTCAAGAACAACGTAGGAATGGCGCAAGCGTCCCCTCCACAAATAAGGCTGTTCCCCAACCCGGTAACTTCCGGACTACATATCACTTCAGGCCAAGATCCCATAAAAGCCATCGAGATACGAAATGGAAACGGCACCCTTGTGGAACAGCGCTATCCCAACCACCGCCATGAGACGGTTGATATGCGTCAACTTCCCAACGGATACTATTTCATCACCATCCATACAAAAGAGAAAAAAGAGATACACCACATAATTAAACAATAATGAAAGCCGGACTTCTTTTAACGACCCTAACCACCCTCTTCCTTCTTGTTAGCCCCGGTAAAGGGTGGAGTCAGGATCTCCCTCAGGGGAAGGATCAAGAGAAAATGCAGTGGTTTAGCGATGCAAAGCTTGGCATTTTTATCCATTGGGGCATCTATGCGGTGGATGGCATTGCTGAATCCTGGGCTTTCTTTAACCACTATATCTCCCATGAGGATTATATGAAGCAGCTTCAAGGCTTTACAGCAGAGAACTACCGTCCCAAGGAGTGGGCAAAACTCATCAAGGAGAGTGGAGCAAAATATGCGGTAGTCACCTCCAAACACCATGATGGCGTGGCCCTGTGGGATACCCAGGCGCCACACTACTCCATCAAAAAAGATACCCCGGCACAAGAGGATGTTCTCACTCCGCTGGTCAAAGCGCTGCGTAAGCAACACCTCAAGGTGGGTCTCTACTACTCGCTTATCGACTGGTCATACCCCGACTATCCGGGATTTATGCGCAATGAACCACGATATACCAACGATACAGCTCGGTGGAACCGTTTTATTCAATTCAATACGAAACAATTGAATGAAATCACCACACGCTACACCCCCGACCTATATTGGTTCGACGGTGACTGGGAACACAGTGCCGAGGAGTGGCATGCCCAAGAAATCCGGGAAAGAATCCTCAAACATAACCCCCAAGCCATCCTCAACTCCCGTCTTCAGGGATACGGAGACTATGCCACACCGGAGCAGGGGCTTCCCGTCACCAAACCCAAAGATCCATATTGGGAGCTATGCCTCACCATGAACGACTCCTGGGGATTTCAGCATAACGACCTCAACTACAAGTCAGCCAATCAAATCATCCGCATCTTTGTGGACTGCATCGGGATGGGAGGAAACCTGCTGTTAGACATTGGTCCCAAAGCCGACGGAACCATTCCCGAGGAGCAGGTAAAAATCCTGAAAGAGCTCGGCCGATGGACGACCAAGCACAAGGATGCCATTTACGGCACAGAGGCCGGAATTCCTTTGGATCACTACTATGGACGCTCCACCCTCTCCAAAGATAAAACCATGCTTTACCTCTTTGTGGAGGGCAAACCCCATGGCCCCATTGCCTTGAAAGGGATTCGTAACAAAATTCACCGTGCTTACGTGGTGGGAAACGGCACCATGCTCAACTTCGATATTAAAGGGAAACTCTACTGGAGCGATGTCCCCGGAATTTGTTACATCGATCTTCCCGAATACACCTTAGATCCTCAGGTAACGGTAATTGCCGTCCTGTTGGAAGGCCCCATAAAACTGTACCGAGAGGAGGGACAGGAGATTCAGTCCAACTAAACTTTCAACGAAAACAGGCCATTCCGGACTACGCTACGCGATCCCCCAAAAAAAGTGAATTACCACGCAACGATTGCCCCTTTTATTACATCCTTAGAGAAAATTCATCCCATGAGAAAATCATCAATCCTCCTCCTTGTAGTAGCGGCCATCATAGCACTCTCATCCTGTTGGAGGTGTAAGTCAACAGTAAAAAACCGCTATCCTCTTACAGAAGAGGAGAAAGCACTCATCCCGTACACCCAAGGGGAATCCCTTACCCTCTCTTTCAATGGAGCGAAGGATTTTACCTTAGAGGTAACAGAAGTTTATACCCGATACGAAACCATCTTTCTCTGTGAAGAGTGTTGCGACAACGATGAGGCGGAAAAGCGTCAAGCCACCCTTTTTTGCGGATACCCTGAACTGAGTATCGTGGCCTCGGTCATGTCGCAACAATGGAACGATATGGTCTCTCCCTCTCATGGGGTAGACCTAACCATTAACCATAAACACTTTTTTCCGCAGATGTCCCCCCAAGGAGATTCACTCTTCACCTTCTTATGTGATACCACACTCCATGGGTTTTCCTATGAGGATGTTATTGTGCTCACCCAATACCAGGGAGAGATGCAAGACAGCACCATCATTCAATACGAAAATGTCGTATGGTCAAAAGATCATGGATTGGAGTTAATCACCCTAAATAATGGAGACTACTATGTACGCAAATAATAAAGCCATCATTCTGATCATAAGCATCATAATAATTTTATTTTCAACCTCTTGCGAACCATGCAGTAACGAATCTGACCTCTATAAAGAGATTCCTGCCTCCATTAAAGATTTCCTTCCTGCAAGAACGGTTACCCGGTTTACCATGATCAGTACAGACAGTATTCAAGAGACCTATCTGCTCCAAAGGTATGAAGATACCATCTATACCACCGAACCCGATCGTTGTGGACACATCTTTAAGTGGGATATGGCCAATATCCTATACACCTCCTCCCTCTCCAATAACCACAACTTCGAGTATCGACTGGATGCCGTGAACAATATTGTATTCCAACTGGGAATAAACTACAAGCAGTGGGCATCCTGGGACTTTGAAGAGGGGAAAGAGACCCGAAGCGGCTATGACAGCAACGACTACCCCGAGGCTTACAAGATCACCTTCATAGACGACTACACCCTCAACGGAGAGACCTATCAGAAGGTTATGAAAGCGGAATTCCGCACGGAGGAATTGGTAGAGGATTGGCAGATTGAAGAGGTTATTATTGCAGCAAAGGAGGGCCCCATATGGTATCGCTTAAAGAACGGAGTGGATTTTTTCAGAAAATAGCCCTACCTTGCAGGCTCATTTAACCGTGTTATATCAACCATTAACGACATGAAATACGTTCAATTACTGCTGATAGCAGGAGCAGTGTTCTTTATGGCATCCTGTCATCAGACAACCACGAAAAAAGAACAAAAAGCAGCCTCCACAACCCATCTTTCTTCCTCGGAAGAGAATCCGTTGGAGGATACCCCCCAATGGATTGGAACCTATAAAGGCGTTCTTCCCTGTGCCGACTGTGAAGGAATAGAAACAACCATCACGCTACATAAAAACCTGACTTTTGAGAAAAAACAGACCTACCTAAAAAACGGCGATGATCTCATCGTTGAGACCTCCGGGAAATTTCGATGGAATAAGGGCCAAAAGCTTATTCTCCTAAAGGAAGAGAAGGAGACTTTCCAGTATCGGTTAGGGGAAAATCAACTCACCTTCCTCAATAGTGAAGGCGAAGCGGTCACCGGAGAGTTAGCTCCATACTACATCCTAAAAAAGGAGAAGGAGTAACCGGAGAGAGAGCAAAAAGAGCACAAATGGCGGCACCACTTACGAATAGTGCCGCCATTTACTTTTTCACGCCTCTCCTTTCTCGATCTCCTCATTGATATACTGCAACAGTGCTTCCAGGTTTTCTCCCGATACGGCTGCGATATCCTTTATGCGGGCTACTTTACCAATAGCCTTAAAAACCAATGGGTTATTCAAATTAGAAAAACGTTTATTCTTACGGATCAATCGCTCCTTCATAAAGGGATAACGTCTGATAAGGTCCGCAATTTTATCATTTTCAGTAATCATAGCTTATAAGTTAGTCAAAAAATTAGAATAACGGGGCAATTTCAATATACGGCATAATAGAAGGGATTAGCACTCCCTTGCAAAGAGAGGGCTATTCCCAATCTAACAAACGTTGCTCTCCTTGGAGGTTACGCACAGCAGTAGCATCCTGTGTTATCTCTAACACACCCCTATAATTACCGGCATTATCTCTGACAGCAAAATACTGGATATAGACAAATTTATCGTTAAAATTTATCCAAAAGTTGGCCTCACTGCGTTCTCCCTTTTTAAAAGCAGCTATAATCTTCTCTACCACATGAACACTCTTGGGGGGATGGCAATATTTCACTCGTCTGCCAATAATCCCCGGACTTCGGGGAAAAACCCTATCATCGCCTTTATTGTAATAACATACCTCGTCAAACTCATCAACGTAGGTAACATCAAAAGGCAGATACTTAAAAATCAGATTGATCTGTTCCGGGGTCATGGTTCCTACCTCCAAATTAATCCCTCCAACTTTTGTGGGTGTAGATTCTTCGGGATTAAATGGTTTGGGATGGGGTTGCATATTACTTGTCTGGGGCCCACCCTGATCCTGACCCATCTGACTGGGGTGCCTCCAATGGGGGTTCCACATGGGAGGAGTGGCGATAAGACAATATCCCACTTCATCCTCCCCCTGACGTATATCGAACCATTCTTCAACACTTAATAGCTCCAAACTGGTAGGCCACAATATCTTCTCTTCTTTGAAAATCATTCCTTCCACAGCATCAAAGATCACGGTTTGTCTATCAAAGAGTTCTTGATAATTTTTTTCATCCAGCCAATGACGATGCTGTTTAATTAAGTCACGAACCTCATCATGCAAAGCCCACATAACCGTAGAAGGTTTGTCAAATCCCTTCGCTTCAAGATAGGGAAACAACTGATTCTCCTTACGCAAGTAATGGGTATTAATTTGCCACAGCTTATCATAGACATCTTGCCAAAAATCATGATCAATATTTTGCCGATCAATCTTTTCATTCGCCTCCCTAAGCTTTGCTATCAACTGCTTTATGGCTTCATTTTCCTTGATAAAGGTATCCAAAGGATGCCCCTCTTCGAGTTGATCTATTTTTACCTCCTCCAAAGATCTTTTAAAGATACTTATAAGTTCGTCAATATGGGCTTCAAACGCTGCATTCTCAACCCCTAGATCTTCCATCTTTTGTTCGGCTAAAGCAAATTCTACCGGTGTTATCGAACCATTCAATTTTTCATCAAATTCCTGTTGGAGTTCCTTTATGGGGACACCTTTAAAAAATTGATGAATGATGTTAAGGATTACCTCTATACGTTCAGCATCCGATTTCAAATAGTTATCCATCCCTATTTTTGAATTCCAGACCTTGGGAGGAGGAATTATCCATCCAATTTCATCCTCCCCCTGACGGATGGAGAGCCAATCATCTTTGGTTAATAATTTTGAAGATTTCGGTAATAAAACACGCTCCTCTTTTATGGTCATCTCAAAAGTATTTTGCTGTAATTTACGCAATAATACATAAGATTGATCCTTATCTTTACTCTCCACGGCCTGAGCCAGGCGTTTTGCAAGTGCACGAATGGTATCGTGTATACTCCACATAATGGTACTGGGATGACTAAACCCTCTCCTTTCCAGAAAGGGAAAAAGTTGATTTTCCTTTCTCAAATAGTGGGTATGAAGTTGCATAAATTGTTTAGAGACTAAAACCCAATCGGTATAAAGGGTTTCAAAGCTCTTATGGTCATTCAACAGTTCTTCTGCTCTTTTGCAAAACCCCCGAATAACCTTGTTCTCCATCAGGAAAGTATGAACAGGGTGTCCCTTCGGAAATTCAGACAAATCGACAACCGGTATTTTGGCATCAATAACACCAAAGATATGCTGCTCAATGCTCACATGTTGATCAACATCAGCGAACACCCCTGCATCATCCAATTCTTGAGCAACCTGAGTGACCTCTTCAGTGGTAATCTCCGGCACATGCTCCATAAAAATATGGATCAATTTATCAGCTTGCTCCTTGTCTCCTTGAGCCAAAGCCGTCATAATTTTCCGTAACAGTTCTTTTTTTTCTTCCATCTATCTCTATTTTACGAGGCAATATTTAATATCTTCATATCATCTTCTACATTGGTGATCGTCTGTACACCAAATGCCTCTTGTACAATTTTCAACACATTAGGCGTAATAAAAGCGGGAAGAGTAGGACCCACATGGGTATCTTTTATCCCCAGATACAACAGTGCCAAGTGCACGATAATAGCTTTTTGCTCGTACCATGCAATATTGAATACGATGGGCAACTGATTAATATCGTCCAGCCCCAACACCTCTTTCAGTTTAAGCGCTACCACCGCCCAGGAATAGCTGTCGTTACACTGACCGGCATCCAATACACGAGGAATCCCCCCTATATCACCAAGCCCCAGCTTATTGTAACGGTATTTGGCGCAACCCGATGTCAAGATAACCGTATCCTTGGGAAGCGCCTTTGCAAAATCCGTGTAATATTTTCGTGATTTCTGACGCGCATCGCAACCTGACATCACCACCATTTTTTTCAATGCACCACTATTGACGGCCTCCAGAATCTTGTCTGCCAACGACAACACCTGGTTATGGGCAAAACCAATGGTCAATTCTCCCTGCTCTATCTCCGTGGGAGGGGCACAGGTTTTAGCCAAGGCAATCACTTCGCTAAAATCCTTATGCCCATTCGCTAATGTTGCACGAATAGGCTTCCAACCGGGCATCCCTGTTGCCCCACTGGTAAAAACACGATCATTGTAGGTAGCTGACTTTCTAGGCGGCACCAAGCAGTTGGTCGTAAATAAAATAGGGCCATTAAAGGTCTCAAAATCTTTCACCTGATTATACCAGGCGCCCCCATAATTTCCTACGAGATGTTTATACTTCTTAAAGCGGGGATAAGCGTGTGCAGGCAACATTTCACTATGCGTATAGATGTCGATACCCTCCCCTTCAGACTGGATAAGCAGCTCTTCCAGATCTTTCAGGTCATGCCCGCTAATCAAGATGCCTGGACGTTTTCCAACACCGATGTTCACGTTGGAGATCTCCGGCGTACCATAGCTAGAGGTATTGGCCTGATCCAAAAGCGCCATCACTTTAACCCCATGCTCTCCGGTACGAACCAACTCCGTTAATAAGGTCTCCTGAGAAACTTCCCGGGAAATAAGCACCAAACTCTCCTCCATAAAGTTAAAGATCTCAACCAACTCATAATTCAGATTCAACGCATGTTGGGCATAGGCCGCCATCCCCTTTAAACCAAAAAGGATATACTGCTTCAAAGAACGTAAATCTTCATGGGTGTCATAACTAAGCGTACTTACTTTTTTCGCTTGTAGCTCATAATCTTCCTCGTGGGAAGGTTTCCAGGTCATACTAGGATGGGAAACGGTTAAAGCAACATTGGGCTTCAAGGCATCACGAAGATCTAAACACTTGTCGATGGATGCCATAATCATTGCATCGTCGAAATTGGCATTGGTAATGGTAGAAAATAGACAGTGGGTAATATGCCTACTCTCCTCATCCGTTTTAAGGCCCTGTTTTCTCGCCTCTGTAGTCACATAGGATAACCCTTGACAAGCAAAGATTAACAAATCTTGCAAATCGGCAGTGCTGTTCTCTTTTCCACAAACCCCTTTTACCGTGCATCCAATATTTTGTGCCGCTTCCTGACACTGATTACAAAACATACTCATAGTTTTCGATGTTATAATTTAATAAATTAGTCCAATATTCCATTACTCCGTTACCACGTCCGTCACACGATGGAGAGAATCTTGCTTGGCCAAGCTTAAACGTACCATGCTATCCTCCTTCGCCACCAAACTGTGGGGCACATCACGATCTAAACTCAAGATCGCACCGGATTCCAGTGCATGAGTCGTACCCTCTACCCAAAAATCAATAGCTCCCCAGATAAGGTGAACCACAATGGGGTAAGCCGTCTGATGCTTCCGCATTACTTGTCCCTTTTTCATCAAGATCCTGATCTCTTTCGTATTTTCGGTCTCCAACATAAGACGTATGGCCGGCTTGTTCTCCTCAAAGAGAGCCTCTTTTTCAAAATTTGCGTTCTTCATAGGTTAATTCTTCTTTTAATAAAAGATAAGATCATCTTTTTATCTTTTTTATATTTAAAAAATTTTTACTCTGTTTTTAACCAGAAAGTATTCATTCTACCCTCCGTATAGAGAACATTATATAGGGTTTTTGTTTCCAGAAGGTCTCTGAGTTTATGAAGAATCGGTAGTGATTCCTTATGCAGAGGACAAGAGTGAGTATCGCTACAAACGGGTAAGCCCAACACACATCCCCGATAAGCATCTTTGCCATCAAAGATGGTCACAATATCATTCAGCTTCGTCTCCCTAATGGAGGCCTTATCCATAAAGAACCCACCAGAGGGTCCTTTCACCGATTTTATAAAGCCACTTTTGGTCAGTTGTTGCATGATCTTCCCCGTAAAGGCCTCCGGCGATTCAATAGCTGCCGCAATAGTTTTCACGCCCACCTTTTTACCCAGCTCAGACTGTTGCGCCACATAGATGGTCGCACGCATACCATATTCACACGCCTTTGAAAACATACACTCCTTTCGTTCAGGCTGCAAAGGTAACACTTTTTAATAAAAGACAAAATTATCTTTTATTATTTTTAAAAAAAGATAGCCAGCACCCTCCCCCACCCCCACCTACAAAGGGTATTTGGAATTGAGGGAAAAAAGTCGCACCTTTGCAGCCCGAAAAACAGATGGCGTGTTCAACGCATATCGTAAACGGAACAACCATTTGTTATTCAGGAGTTAACAAATTAAATTTTATCTTATGCCAGCAAAAATTAGGTTACAAAGACATGGTAAGAAGGGACAACCGTTCTACCATATTGTCGTAGCGGATGGTCGTGCACCTCGTGATGGGAAATTCATTGAAAAAATTGGCACTTACAATCCTCTGACAAAACCCGCAGAGATTGTCCTCAACTTCGACAAAGCACTGCAGTGGCTCCAACACGGGGCACAACCCACAGACACCGTACGCTCCATCCTCTCTTACAAAGGAGTTCTGTACAAGAATCACCTCCTAAAGGGAGTGAAGAAAAATGCATTAACAGAGATTGAGGCCGAGGCCAAGTTCAACAAGTGGTTAGAGGAGAAGAAAGCGAAGATAGAACAGGCAAGCAAGGACGAAACACTGAAGAAGAAGGAGATTGCCAAGAAGCGATTAGAGGCAGAGAAAGAGGTCAATGAGAAGCGTTCTGCTGAGATCTCCAAGCGCAGACAAGAGGAGATGGCAGCTCTTGAAGCAGCAGCCAAAGCTGCAGCGAAAGAAGCCGCTGAGGCCATCGAAGGAAAAGAGGAGACCGAAGAGGGAGCAGAAGAGAATACCGCAACAGAATCTGCTAACGAATAGAAATCTCCATTCATAAAAAATACCGAGAAGGCTACTTTCAACGAAGGTGGTCTTCTTTTTTTATAAACCAACCCCTTAACGAGCATGTATAAAGAGCATTGCATCCTCATCGGAAAGATCGGTAAAACCATTGGCCACAATGGTCATCTGGCACTCCACCTCCAGCATAATCTTCCGGAGTTTTCCCAGGAAGTCACTTTCCTACATTTGGACCTTGGCCCCGGTGAACTGGTTCCCTTTTCTGTGGAGGAGCTCTCAGGACTCCACGGTTCTGTGCGTGTTAAATTTAACCTCGCCAACGGCGTAGAAGAAGCCGCAATACTGGTCGGAAAGGAGGTTTACCTAAGCAAAGAGGAGGTGCTCAACACAGATACCCCCTTGATTGATTACACCACCGTTATCGGTTGGGATCTCCTTACTCTCTCCAAAGAGCCCATAGGAGTTCTCACAGAGATCATCACCATGCCCGGGCAAGACCTTTTTTCTGTCCAGGGAAAAGAGAAGAACCACCTCATCCCCATCCACGAAGATTTTATGGTGGAGATCAATGAAAAGGAGCAGTTCATCATCCTGGATCTCCCGGAAGGATTGTTAGAGATTAATGCATAAAAGGGGGTTATATGGAGTTCACCTTTCAGAAGTTCAGCCTCAACCACTCTTCAAGCAGCATGAAGATCGGTACCGACGCCATCCTTCTCGGTGCTTTTGCCGCCGTTGAGGAGGCCGACCACATTCTGGAGATCGGCACAGGCTCGGGCATCATTGCCCTGATGTTAGCACAACGCTCCAAGGGTAGGATCACAGCCATCGACATCCACGCCCCCAGCGTTGCGCAATCAAAAGCCAACATTGCCCACGCTCCGTGGTCCCACCGAATGAAGGTCTTACACACCTCCCTACAGGCCTTCACTCCTCCGGAACGCTTCGACCATATCGTCTCCAACCCACCTTTCTTCTCCCACGCACTCAAGAGCAACAACGAAACCCGCAACCTGGCACGACACAACGACAACCTTACTCCCGAAGCCCTGGCATACCATACCCATCGGCTACTCACCCCAGAGGGAACCGCCACCTTCATCCTGCCCTCAGACAACATAAGCCCCTATAAGCAAGCCTTTGAACAGGAAGCACTCTTCCCCAGCCACATTATCACCATCCGCCCCAAACCCCATAAAAATCCCAACCGCATAATTCTCCAACTGAAAAAAAGAAAAGGGAAAACCCGAACGACCAGCTTCACCGTACGTGCAACAGACGGCCGCTACTCGCAAGAGTACCACCAGCTCACCAAAGATTTCCATCCTTAAACCGCACGACCCCGTATGGATGACGAAGCTATTGAACCACCACCTTATGCGTAGTCACCGACCCGCCACAAGCCACGGAGAAGAGGGCCACCCCGGACGCAAGATGCCACGACGACAGATCCCATTGCAGGGTGTGCAAACCCGCCGGAAGCTGCTGAAGAGGAACCAGACTCCTCCTCTTACCCATCGCATCAAAGAGGGTCACTTCCACACGCTGTGGCTCCTCCAGGAAGAGCTCCATCTTCACGGCTCCGGAGGTGGGGTTAGGGGAAAATGTCACTGCAAAACCCTCCTCCTTCAAAACCTCTGAAAGGCCGCTGTATAGATGTGGTGATGCAATCCGCACATCCGTATAGATCCCATAGCCCCCTCTTCGCATCGCCAACGCATGGGGGAGTTCCTCCACATAGAGCGAATCTCCCGTAAAAAACTCATACCACCAACCCGTATGATGAAAATCCAGAGAGGCCGTCTTATCAGCCAATCCAAAATTACCGGCAATAAGAACATTCATGGACTCATGGTTGACCTTAATCGTACGCAACTCACCGTGGGTATGCAACACATAATCAGGCTGATTAAACACCGCATCGTACTGCTTCTTCAAGTTGATGGTAGCGCGGTACACATCGTACAGAAATTTCCGCCGGTAGTCCTCCACATAATCCCATCTCACAGGCTTCATTCCGGTACGACCGTTGTAGTCGATGGAATAATCATACCCCAGCTCCCCAAACATCCACAACATCTTGGGACCGGCAATGGGAATAAAAAAGGGAATCATCAACTCAATACGCGACAAGGCCACCGTTGTATCCTGAATATGATACTCCATGACACCATTTCCATAGGTGACATTCTTAAACATCAGCCGCTCTTCATCGTGGCTCTCCATATAGCCGACCACATGCGGATCACTCCATCCACGATCTTGATAATCAATCCACTGAAAAGAACTCCCCGCATTTAACCACCCCATGGAAGCCTCGCAATAGTTGTGGTTCATATTTCCCCAAAGCATCATATTGTTGGCCGACAACTCCTTCTCCTCACTATTCTCAGCAAAATGCTCCAAAATCACGTATGCACCACTATCTATGGAGTGAATAAACGACGTATACTCCTTCCAGATAGCAACGCGAGAGGCGTCATACTCCCCCCACTGATTGGTATTTCCCAAGGTATTGGTCTGTGTAAAGCCTTTGGAGAGGTCAAAACGAAAACCGTCAACATGGTACTCCTCCAGCCAAAACTGCATCACACGCTTGGAGAAGGTTTTAGTCTGGGGACTCTCATGGTTCATATCGTAGCCCACGTTAAAATCATGGCGTGGCTGGCGGTTAAACCAAGGGTTATCTTCCGCGGGTAAGTTTGCCGCTTCATCCCAGTAGAGGCGCACCAAAGAGGACTGACCAAACTGATGGTTCAATACCATATCCAGGATCACCGCAATTCCATTTTGGTGACAAAGGTCTATCAACTCTTTCAGCTTATTTTCGGTACCATAATACTTATCCGGGGCAAAGTAGAAGGATGGATTATAGCCCCAGCTGTCATTTCCTTCAAACTCGTTCATCGGCATCAACTCAATGGCATTAACCCCCAGATCTTTAAGGTAATCAAAGTGGGTAATCACCCCTTCTATGTTTTGCTGTTGCGTAAAATCACGGATCAACAGTTCATAAATCACCAACGACTCGGGTTCCGGCCGCTGGAAATGCGCAACTTCCCAGGCATACTCCTCCCGGGTAGTCTGAAAAACACTCACCAGATGGTCTGTCTTCCCATAGGGATACGCTTTCAGGCCGGGAAAGGTCTCTTCTGCAATAAAAGGGTCATTCCAGGGGTCAAGAATCAACGTGGCATAGGGGTCTGCGATACGAAAAGCATCATCAATATCATACTGATATCCGTATTGAATCCCCGGCGTAAGGCCTCCCAACTCAATCCAAAACCGTGTACCGTCGGGAGTCACCTTCATAGCTCCATCGGCAGCGAGTGACCAATCGTTGAAATCCCCCACCACAAACACCCGCTCCTTACCGGGCGCATAGAGCACCAAGGCCACCTGCTCATCCGACAACACATTGATACCTTCACGATACCCTTCGGGGAGCGGCGATACCTGAGGATCAGCCACCACCACAACCTTCAAAGAGTCGTAGGCCACATCATCCCCCTCCATTCCCTTTGCAATCACATAATAGTCCTCCCACTCCTGCGCAAAAGAGGAGATATCGAAGGTATATTCAATGGGGGAGGTAGTAGCTTCACAAACCTTCTCCTCATCCAGCCACAGCTCCAAGTGAGAAGCGGAAGGACTCCCGGCCACCACCTTAAGCTGATCATCCAGTCTCACCAATACCGCTTCCCGATCCGGCTCAGAGATCACTACCCTCAAAGCATCCGACGAAAACACCTCCAGGAAAAGGTCCTCCGTCTGCGGTGCACCAGAAGAGGCTCGAAAGACAAAGGCCATCTGAACAACCTCCTCTCCCTCAGCCACGCCATAGAATGTACGAATGGAGGGCGTAATTGAGAGTTCGTAGGTGTTGGTTCCCGTACGGGTAAGCCTGGGCTGGGTGGTGTTATTTCCCCACTCCCCCACCACATGCTGCCACGAGGGATTCCCCAAAATGAGCACCCCGGTATGGGCATAAACCTCACCGGAATAGTCCTCCAAGGGAGTTCCTGTTGCATCAAAGAAAATTGTGACCGGCTCCGTATCAAGAGGATAAGAGGGATCAGAGGACAATTGTGCCCTCCCGACCATTACCAGTAAAAGGGAGGTGAAGAGGAGTAAAGCAAAACGAATCATAGTTTTTTCTTAACGGTTATACAAGCGCTCCAATAGGCAAACATCAAAGGGGAAGGCTTGTGAATGTAACTCAACTTTATGGACAGACACCAAATAATTGTTTGTCAACCAATAAAAAGCAGCATGTATATTTTATAAAATACTATAATACAGCATCCTTAAGGTAAAAAAAAGACAAAACACATGCTGAAACACAAATATACAACAATATTTTCAGCGGCAAAAGAGTTTTTTTCCTTTAACGAAAAAGCAAGTTCTGTGATCTTCAATTAGCGTTCGTCTATGAAGTTGTAGGGAGAGGGCATGCCCTCTCCCTACAACAAAACCGATTTCATGGCCGCGTTACCCCCATTATCCCATTACCCCGTTAATTGAACGGAATCGAAATCAACACCAACTTCCATCTTCGGTCTTCCGACTTCCGACTTCATTACCGTATCGCCGTATTGTCACATAATCACATTTAAAACAAATATAATCGTGTGATTTTTAGATAATTGTTGGCTATTAGCCTTTAGCTTGGGTTAATGGCAACGTTCACAAAAAGTTGCTCCCCGTCTTCGGTCTTTATTTTCAGATAATTGTTGATTCCTAATTGAAAAAGGTGCCGCCCCTCCGGGGCTTTGGGGGGAGGAGGGGGCCTCCCTGTTACAAAGGTGTCGCTCCTATGGAGCTTACTGGTTGTTAGTCTTTAGCTTGGGTTAATGGCAACGTTCACAAAAAGTTGCTCCCCGTCTTCGGTCTTCGGTCTTCCGACTTCCGTCCCTATAATCATTTCATTACCATATCGCCACATTGTCACACTATCACATCCAAAAAAAAGATAACAATATGATTTTCAAACAATTACTAACCCCTAATTGAAAAAAGGTGTCGCTCCTACGGAGCTTTGTGGTGTGGTGGTGGAGTGCACTGTTACAAAGGCGTTGCCACGGGGAAGGGTGCTTTGTTTGGTGTTGTAACGAACCTATCCCTCCCTACGGGGCTTACCAGCTGTTAGCCTTTAGCTTGGGTTAGTTGCAACATTCACCAAAAGTTATCACTCAACTTCCGTCTTCGGTCTTCCAACTTCCGTCTTCGGTCTTCCGACTTCATTACCGTATCGCCGTATTGTCACATAATCACATTTAAAACAAATATAATCGTGTGATTTTTAGATAATTGTTGGCTGTTAGCCTTTAGCTTGGGTTAGTTGCAACGTTCACAAAAAGTTATTACTCAACTTCCGTCTTCGGTCTTCCGACTTCCGACTTCATCACCATATCACCACACTATCACACCAAAAAAAATAGATAACAATATGATTTTAAAAGAATTACTAATCCCTAATTGCTAATTATCTTGAACGCACCGCACGGAAAAGCCGTAAGACTTGCGGTTATTGTAGCGGCTCACGTTAGCATTACCATAGTCCAGATGACGGTACCACGCGTTGGTACTGCCGGGCTCCGTGGCCGACCACCAGCGGCCATAGGAAGTAGCATTGCGGAATGAGCCACGGTAGTAACGGTAGCCGCCCGGAAGAGCGGTGAAACCACTCTCATTGGTAGCTCCCCAATTGGGAGCACGCCAATGCGCCATACCGACCTCCTTCATCTTTCCACCAGCACTCTCGCCCAAATAATTTTCCAACACAGACCACTCCTCATCCGTGGGCAGATGCCAACCATCGGGGCAGATCCCCTGTCCCTCGGCATTATCCCGCTCCCAATCATCCCCAATGGCCGCCGCATAAGTATATAAAGCGCCATATTCACTCGAGGAATTATTCTCATAATAACAATACGCATCATCCGAATTATTATTCCCCAAAACTCCCCAAGCAGCATCATCGGTAATATGGGGAATGGCATCCCCATTGGGATAATGGGTTACGTTAAGGTTTTCTTTCATCCAACACTGATCGTCGATCAACACTGTCTTGTAGCTGTTACCATCAATGTCAGTCATTGTGGGCATTCCGGGACATGGTTCTCCATAGTTCTCCACATGGATATACGCCTCCTTGGTTTCCGTACCGGTACCATATACATTACCCACCGTGAGGGTCACCGTATAGTCCCCAACAGCCGTATATTCATGCACTGGGTGCTGCTCCGTAGAGGTGGTCCCATCCCCAAAATCCCACTGCCAGGAAGTGGGGGCAGAGCTGCTCTGATCTGTAAAGGTTACAGTGAGCGGGGGTTCCCCTACAAGGGGGGTGGCCACAAAAGAGACCTCCAAAGCCACATGGATATGCGCCTCCTTGGTTTCCGTATCCGTACCATACGGATTCCCCGCAGTAAGGGTCACCGTATAATCCCCAACGGCCGTATATTCATGCACCGGGTGCTGCTCCGTAGAAGTAGCCCCATCCCCAAAATCCCACTGCCAGGTAGAGGGATAATGACTACTCTGATCCGTAAAGGTTACAGTGAGCGGAGGTTCCCCTTCAAGAGGGGTGGACATAAAGGAGGCCTCCGGGGGCGTATGAGGTTTAATGATTGGCTCGCCCTCATCCGACACCTCCCAATGGAACTCTGTACCGTTGGGGCTTTGCAATTTCAACCCTCCGGCAACCATAGCGTAGGAGACCGACAGCAACGGCGTAGTACCCATATCCAGGTAGCCATCCCCCTCCTGCAAATCAAGCTCCTGCTTTAGGTAGAGGTTATGGTTCTGCCATTGGATAGAGGCAAAGTCTCCAAACACCTCCGTCCCCTGGCCCAACACCACATTCACCAACCCAAACAAGTTGGTGGTCTGCTGCTGGGTCTCCTGGTAAATCGGAGTCCCCCCAATACTATCTTTCACAAGCGTAAAACGCAGCCCCACCTGCTTTTCGGGGATAAGAGCTCCGGCGTGGTTACGCACAATCATCTGTAGGTTCATCCCCTGCGGTAGCTGTCCAAAGGATAATACGGCACAAAAAAGAGCGAAGAATAAAAGTTGTAGTTTTTTCATAAGGGACTAACATTAAATTACTCAAAATGGATCATCCTTCACGGGGTCATATCACAGAAAAGAGACGCAAAGAGATCCTCCAACAAGCACAATACAACAAATGTAACAATAATAATGGAGAAATAGGCAGAAACACATACTATCATGAACTTCCATCAAGAGGAAATCAGGAATCAGCTAAAATTGGAGGTTTATTTTTGTTTTAAATGTGATAATGTGACAATGCGGCGATATGGTAATGAAGACGGAAGACGGGAGACGGAAGACCGAAGTCGGAAGTGGAGTAATAACTTTTTGTGAACGTTGCCATTAACCCAAGCTAAAGGCTAACAGCCAACAGCCGGTACATCAGCTCCGG
>PDWI01002227.1_pt1 | contig 29490 bp, 27 predicted proteins | sample 1430891 | NCBI WGS metagenome assembly PDWI01 (sample SAMN01162508, study PRJNA174530) | Oral metagenome, whole genome shotgun sequencing project. | biome: Marine environment; feature: Marine mammal; material: Swab sample of the gingival sulcus; isolation source: swab sample of gingival sulcus... | reverse complement strand
AAAAACTCCTGATAATCTTTTGACAACTTGAAAAGATAAAGCATTTGTTTGCTCATCATCTAACTTTGCATTTTTAATCTCTTTTAACTCCATATAAGTTGTTGGATGTACGAAAAATACATCACATTCTTTTTTGCCATCGCTTTCAATCATAAGCCAGTTTTCTTTTTTAGAATAATCAACCTCATTACCTGCATGTAAAAATGAGCTTACACATAAGATAAACATTATAAATTTTAATTTTTTCATTTTTTTCCTTTCTTAAATAACCAGCCATGCACAGATTTCATTTATAACTTTTAATCTTTAGTGGTTAAACAATCCGTATTATAATGAGGTAAAGTAAAAAATAGGTAAATCATTCTATTACAACTTAAAAATAGTATTAAATTGCAAATCTAATATCGTTTTTTGATTATGCGATTTTTTTGCATCATCAAAAAAATTTTTACAAAGGCTATTTTATGATAAAAGATATTTTAAGAAAAACTATCGGCAAATTGGATATAGTTTACTATTTTAGGCACTTCTTTTTTGGATTGTTATTTAGTGCTATACTTTTGTATCCTATGTTTATGGGCGAAAACCAAATTATCAATATAGGATTTCTAATAATGGTTTTAATCTAACTTCTTTTCTGTCTTTATTCAAGATTTGTTTATAGAAACATAGTTAGGTTCATTTTTGATAAAAATGCCTTTTTAGTTGATGAGATACTGTTTTTATTTGTAAAACTTATTACTATGGCAATATGCTTTGTCCTAGCTCCATACATCGCCATAATAGGTTTTATATACTTATACTACTATCACACAAAACATAAAACTTTTGAAGAGTAAAAAATGTTGGTTTTGATTCATTACTCATAAGAAAAATCTTTTCTCAAAACCAAATATCCATTTTTAAAATTTTTGATAATATTTTTCAACTCACACTCACAAAGCTCCTCTAAAAGTTTAGCACAATGCTCTGGAAAAATCTCAATTTCAAAATATTTACTTAAATTTCCTATCTTAAAACGCACATATTCACCTGAATTTTGCAACATTTTCTCATACTCTTCATCGCTAAAAGAAGCTATTTTTTCGCTATAATCAATGGTCCCTATTCCATGACCTACAAAGGTTGAAAAAACCTTAATATCCTCTAAATGTTGAGGAAGCTTTTCGCCTTTTGTTTTATCTATATGTCTTTTTGTTAGCTTAAAAATCTCTATCATGAAACACTCCAGCACACTTGTTTTGTGTCAATAAAATCATCTTCGCTTGAATGTACATAATTTAAATACACCTCATTATGCAGTACTCCTAAGCACTCGGCATATCTAGGATCTTTTTCTTCTTTTATACCTGCTTTAAGTACATCTTTTGTAACTTTTGGATCAAAAACATTGCTACTTGTTTTTAAAATTTTTATATATTTATCATATAGTTTTCTACCAAATAAATAACTCATGAGCCTTTTTGCATGAGCTAAAGCGTCTCGTTCAAATAAAGCATTATTAAGCAGTGATTTTTCTACCAATGAAGGAAGTGGAGTATCTTTTTGAAAACTTACCTTCTTTAGTTTTTGATCCATAATGCCAAGTCCAACCGCTAAGCCATATATGATAGAAGCTGGGTGAGGAGGGCAACCTGGTATATAGACATCAACTGGTATTACTTTATCAATCCCACTCCAAACACTATAACAATCATAAAATATTCCACCACTTATACCACAAGCTCCTAAAGCCACTACAATTTTTGGATCAGGAGTTGCCTCGTAAGCTCTTAAAAGCGGATAATACATCTGCCTTGTAACGGGACCTGAGCAAAGTAAAATATCAGCATGTCTTGGGCTTGGCACTAGCTTAAAACCAAAGCGTTCTGGATCCCACATAGGAGTAATTGCCGCAAAGGTTTCTATCTCGCAACCATTACATGAACCCACATCAATCCTATAAACACTAAAGCTTCTTTTTATATTTTTTAAAAGTTTCAATTTCTCATCTAAATCATTCGTATTTGTAATACTTCTTGGCACTTGGTATAAACTACTCATCTTATTTTCATCTCCTCACCTTTTATCATTTTTTTTGAAGTAATATCTTGCTTACAATCAGGACACATCTGCAAATATTCCTCTGCTTCTTTTAATCTTACTTTATCCAAATTAGCTTTCAAAAGTCTCTCATGAGTAAAATCAATAAGTCTTTTTGTGCTAAATGCTTTTTTACACTCACTACAATATTGAGTATCAAGCTCTCCTCTTTGTATCAGACTTTGTTTATCAAATTTAGTAGCAAGCTCAAACTCTTCACTAAGCCTAATCGCAGTTGTAGGACAAACTTCATCGCATCTTCCACAAAATATACATCTTCCACAATCAAACTCCCAAACAAGTTTGCTTTTATCATCATTAAACTTAACTTCAATTGCATTTGGAGGACAAGCAATGCCACAAGCAGCACAACCGATACAAGTAGAAAAATTATACTTTGGTAAACCTCTATAGTTTGTATTTACATTATAAGGCTCAAACGGATAACCATAAGTTGTACTTCCATATTTTTCATTAATATCAACAAATGTTAGCATCGTATATCCTTTGTAATATCCTCTTTTGGATTTGCACATATTTTTTTGAGATCTTTTTGGGTTAAAATTTTACTTTTTTTGCTCTTCACATCAATAAGCGTTACTCTATCAGTACATGAATAGCAAGGATCAAGGCTACAAACTATCAAAGCAGAATCAGCTATAGTATTTCCACGAAATTGATACCTTAAGCTTGGCCAATTTGCGTAAGTTGCTGCTCTACAACGCCACCTATATACCTTTTGTGTGCTTCCTTGCATGATCCAATGCACATTATCGCCTCTTGGAGCTTCAACATAACCTAAGGCATGAGCTGTTGGTTTTACTCGATGTTTTGGATCTTCAAAAATAGGAGTTTGAGGCATAAGTTCAAAGCATTGCCTTATAATATGAACAGCTGATTTTAAATCTTTATATCTCACGCTCTCTCTTGCTAACACATCTCCGCCCTGTTCTAAACTCACTTCAAAATCAATCTTAGTGAAAAAATCATAAGGATGGTCGTATCTTGTATCTCTTTTTATTCCACTTCCTCTCATGTTTGGACCAACGGTCGAAAAATCTCTTGCTACTTGTTTATTTAAAATACCAACACCACTCCATCTATCAACTTGCCTTTTATCATTCATCACCGCTTCCCAAACTTCATCGAGTTGAGTATCAATTATCTTTAAAAGTTCAAGTGATTTTTTAATCTCAATACCAGTGATATCTCGCCTAAGTCCGCCCACTATGACATTTCCGTAAGTTTTTCGCCCACCAGTTACGAGTTCGGCTAACTGCATAGAGTATTCTCTGATTCTAAAAATATGCATAAAAGCGGTATAATTTCCCGTAACCTCACATGCAAGTCCTATGTTAAGTAAATTTGAATGAAGTCTTTCAATCTCAAGACAAATCACCCTAATCGCTTGAGCTCGCTCGGGAATAGTTAGCTCCAAAGCCCTTTCAGCTGCTTCAATACAAGCAGTTGCATGAGCATAACCACAAATACCGCAAACTCTTTCAGCTAAAAAACCCATTTGGTCATAATTCATTCTATTTTCAGCCAATTTTTCCATACCACGATGCTGATAAAAAAGTCTATAATCAGCGTCAATAATCCTATCTCCATCGCAATATAATCTAAAATGCCCTGGTTCATCACTTGTGATATGAAGTGGTCCTAATGGAACATCAATTAGCTCACTTCCTTCAGGTCTTAAAAAGTCATAATCAGGCTCATTTTTATGCTCTACTGGATCAGGACGAAATCTATAATCCATTCCATCTTTTCCTCTTCTTAATGGATATACTCCCTCAGGCCAATCATCACTTAAAACCAATCTTCTTTTATCAGGCAAACCCTCAGCTACCAAACCATACATATCATAAGCTTCTCGTTCATACCAAACACAGGCAGGAACATAAGGTGTAACTGACGGATAAGTTAGCTCTTTAGCTGGTATTAGCACTCTAACAGTGATAAAACATTTTTCTTCCTTAGCTATCTCGTCACTCTCACTCATCTTTCCGCCTTCCATAGAAAGCGAATAGTAAAGTGCATAATGTTTATTGATCTCTCTTTCATCATTTGCACTCATGCTAACTAAATATCCACCAATATCATAATAAAGTATTTTGACCGCTAAAGGCAAATCATTTCTATCTACTAAAATAGTAACTTGATCTTCACACTGCTTTGTTTTTTCTAAAATTTTTACTTTTTGTTCTAAAATCTCTATAAATTTATCACCTCTCATATCTTATTTTCTCCTATTATTAAACTAGCAGACATATCTAAAAGAGTTTTAAAACTTTCAAACTGCCATACGCCAAATGCCACAATCAAAAAAGCGAGTGCGATTAGTGGCAAATTCTCTTTTAACTCCATCTCTTTACCATATTTTATTTCACCATTAACTTTGCCAAAACTAGCTAAGAAAAAGTGTGAAAAATCTGCTATAAAAATGATACAAAGAGCCAAAGCAAATATTCCAATAGCCCAAAATTTACCATCGATAGCCGCTGCTTTAAAGGTCAAAAACTCACTTACGAAAATAGCAAATCCAGGCACTCCCACAAGCGAACATATCGAAATACCAAATAAAATCGTCGTAAGCGGTGCAATGTGTATCATATTTCCCATTTTACTCATATCTTTTGTACCATAAATTTTTGCAATATTTCCAGTGGAGCAAAAAGCAAGTGCTTTTGTAAAAGAGTGAGCTAAACAGTGAAAAAGAGCTGCATATACTCCCCAAAATCCTCCGACTCCTAACGCAAATGCAATAACACCCATGTGTGCAATTGAGTGATAAGCAAACATTCTTTTGACATTATGTTGGCGGATTAAGAAAAATGCTGAAACAAAAAGTGTCAAAATTCCACTTATTATCATGATATCTTGAACAAACTCTGCACCCACAACCTGCCCTACTATTGCATAAAATCTCACAAGTGCTAATAAAGCACATTTTAAAAGTATGCCGCTTAGCATTGCTGAAGTAGGAGCGGGTCCTTCTGCGTGAACATCAGGGAGCCATGTATGAGTTGGGACAAGTCCTGCCTTTGCACCATAGCCAATCAAAGCCAAAATAAAAACAAGCTTTAATGCTTTTTTATCTAAAAATTCGATATTTTCCATCAAGGATGTAAATAAAACAGCACTATTGCTATCTTGTAAATGCGTAAAACTTGATGAGTACAAAAGTACAGTTGCATACAAAGCAAATGCTAAGCCAATGGAACAAAGTACTATATATTTATATCCACTTTCAGTTGATTTTTTATCCTTATGCACTGCTACCATAAATACCGATGCTAAAGTTGTAGCCTCTACTGCTGCCCATAAAAATGCCATATTGTTACAAATAGTACTTAAACTCATGGTGAAAATAAAAATATAACTAAAAAAGAAATATTTTCTTATATCTTTTAAATTAAAATGTCCCGCATCAAACTCCCATCTTAAATAAGTCGTAGCATAAACATTTACTAAAAAACCAGTTATGGCTATTAAGATTAAAAATATAGCACCAAGTGAGTCGAGAAATAAAATTTTATCAAATGCAAACAAAGTCTCTTTATAAAGAACAATTTGTGCAACATTTACTAAAATAACAGTAGAAATAATAAAACTAAAAACAACATGAGCTTTATTTAAAATTTTTAAATTTAATGGTAAGAAAAATATCATAACCGAACAGATTAGTGGTGTTAATAATAATATATATAAGCTCATCTTTACCCCCTTAATTCACATGCTTTTGATGTATCAAAACTATCATAAGCTTTTTGAAATCTTAATGCCAAAACACTCATGATAATAACAGCAAAAATAGCATCAGTTAAGATACCAACTTCTGCGATCTCATGAGAGTTATAAGCCATCAAAGCAAGACTTAAATGTACTCCATTTTCAAACAGACAATAAGATAAAATCTGCTTTATAAACGAACGCCTTAAAACAAATCCAAAAATACCCAACATAAATACAAAACCAGAAGCAACTAAAGGCAAAGCATCTTTTATCAAAGCAAAATCAATAAATACATTATAAAGTACCATAGAAACCGCTAGACTAAAACCGACTGCAACTATGACTGAAACAAAAAATCCACCAATAGGCTTTTCTTCATATATCACACCTGCCTTTTTTACAACAAAAAACAAAACAATAGGCACAAACATAACTTTCGTAAAAAATGCAACTATAGCCCAAATATATAATTCATGAGCATTATATTTTGATGAGAGAGTAAAAAATACAATCACAAGTAAGAGAGTTTGAATTTGATAGGCTAAAATACTTCTTTTATATTTTCTTAACCCAAAAGCTCCAACACTTAACACCATTAAACAAATTATTAAAATATCCATATTTAAACTCCCAATATATACAAAAGTACCGAACTTAAAGCTACACTAAGTGCCATATAAAAACCAACTTTGATGCTTGTGTTGATTTTGAAACGAGGAGTAAAATTGTCTAAAAATATAGCCCCTATATACAAAACTCCAGCTTGGGCTAAAAATACTATTAAAGCTAAAAATGGATTTGTAAAATTCCAAGGCTCAAATATGCTTAAAAATAACCCTATCATGACAAATTGTTTTATGATTAAACTAGCTTGTATAAAAGCCAAATCTCTCCCTGAATATTCAGCCAAAAGTCCCTCATCAAGCTCTTGTTCTGCTTCTGCTAAATCATAAGGTTTTCGCCCACACTCCACATACATAGCCCATAAAAAAGCTATGGAAGCTATGGAAAATGATGGATTCATATAGCCAATATCACCTTTTATAACAAGCTCTTTTATATAAGCTAAATTTGTCGAATTTGCACTAAGCATGACAACAATTAGCGTTAAAATCAAAACAGGTTCGACATAAATACCTAACATAAGCTCCCTACTTGAACTAACTCCCGCATAAGGATCACCACTATCAATACCAGCAGTAGCAAATAAAAATCTTACCATAGCACCAAGATATAACAAGATAAAAATATCACAAACCCCCAAAACTAGCGAATTATTTGCATATGTGATTGGTAAAAGACAAAACATAGTACAAACACAAGCAAACAAAAGATAAGGAGTATATCTAAAAAGAGGACTTGAATGTTCAGGTAAAGTTCGTCTTCGTTGATAAAGCTTTACAAAATCTCTATAAGTTTGATATATTGGGGGTCCAACACGGGATTGGTACTTTGCTCTAAGTTTTCTAGCAATTCCATCAAAAAGCGGAACAATCAATAAAAGTGCTACGAGCTGAATTATCATAAAAAAAATCGCACTCATCTTAAAGCCCTCCCAAAAAATAGTAAGCAACTATAAACATGATAGACATAAAAATTAGTATATATCCAGCATAAATATTTGTCTGTCCATGCTGAAAAATACCGATTTTATCGGCTGTTTTACAGGCTGTTTTTACAATATATTTGTCTACAATACTCCACCAAACATCTTCGGTTTCACTTTTATAGATTACCTTTCCAAAATATCCATCTTGCTCTATAATGCTTGTTTTATGGCGATAAAAAAACTTCATTATATATCTTAAATCTCCACTAAAAGGGTGAGAACCTATCTGCATATTTGTATCATACTTATAACCACTAGCCCAAGGCTCTGTCATTCTTGCTTTAGCAAAATTTGCCTTAAACAAAATAAGACCGATAAATCCAACTAAAAGTGCAAGTAAAAAAATCAAAACAAGAATAGGAAGTGATAAAATATCTTGCACATGTAAAGGTGGAGTTGATAATCTTAAGCTGACTAGATTTGACAGACCGATACCAATCGTTTTTGCATTTAGCCCAAGACCTATACAAGATACCGCAAGTATAAAAAGAGGAATTAACATAACACCATCGCTCTCTTTTGCATTTTCATAAATACTTTTATCTCTCCCAAATCCACTAAATATGGCCCCATAAACTTTTACAAAGGCAAAAAGAGCCAAAGTTCCACCAAGTGCTAAAAATAAAATACCAAATATAAAGAAAAATCTCTCCCCTACGCCCTCACTTGCCCCTCCTAATAGTAGTGATTTGTAAGTGATCCACTCACTAGCAAAACCATTTAGTGGAGGCAAAGCTGTGATGGCTATGGTTGCTATCAAAAAACAAAAGGCAGTTTTTGGCATTTTTCTTGCAAGTCCTCCTAAACGATTTAGATTGTTTGTGCCACACTGTTTATAGACCGAACCGCAACCAAAAAACATTAATGACTTAAAACTTGCATGATTTAAAATGTGAAATAAGGCTCCAACAAAACCAAAAGTAGTTAACATAGGTATATGCTCACTATATCCATAAATTCCAGCTCCTAAACCTAAAAATATTATTCCCGCATTTTCGCTAGAACTATAAGCTACTGCTGATTTTGAATTTTCCTCAACTGCGGCATACAAGGCTCCAATAACCACACTCATGCCTCCAAAAAATATCACTATAAATGATAAAGCGGAAGTTAATTTTAAAAATAGTGAAAATTTAATAAAAGCAAAAATTCCAACTTTTATCATGACTCCACTCATCAAAGCACACACATTTGAAGGTGCTTGTGCATAAGCTTCTTTTAGCCAAAAATGAAAAGGCCAAAGCCCTGCCTTACTTCCAAAACCTACAAAGAGTAAGATAAAAACTAAAGTATTTAATGTAGGAGTAAGATTTAAATTGGCAAAATCACTAAACACAAAACTTCCAGCCCCATAACCCATGATAACCAACGCTCCAACTAAACAAAATGCCCCAAATTGTGCAACTCCTAGATAAACCATTATGGTATGTCCTGCATTTTTTTTATCATTGATCATGATCAAACACGCCGATAAAAGTGTCATCACTTCCCATAAAAGTAAAAATGAAAATACATTATCACTTGTGATAACTAAAAGCATTGAGAGAATAAAAAAATTATACATTGAAGCAAAAAAACTTAGATTTGCTTTTTTTTCATAAACTTTAGCATAACTTAGTGAAAACAATGAACCCAAACATGCTATAAATGAGACCAAAAAACAGAAAAAATTCTCAAATGAAGTCGCAATAAACTTAGGCGAAAACAAAAAATTTCCAAACAAAACAAACTCTTTTACTTCTTGCATGGTAAATAAAAAAAATAAGGTACTAAACAAAGATACGCAAGAGCTTAAACCAAATCCAAGCTTAGCCCCTTTTTGTGGCTGTTTATATAAAAAAAGAGGAATCATACCACAAACAAAAAACAGAAAAAATAAAACACTCATCATGATAGTACCTTTTGTATAAATGGTATCATATCAGCTTTAAGTTTTTTACCAAATTTATGCTCATTTGTGATAGGGTCTAACATCACTAAAGCCCCTTTAGGGCAAATATCCACGCACACAGGACCATCTTCACCACCACTACACAAATCGCATTTTAAAGCTATGCTCTTTAGTCCACTAATACAACCAGCCTCTAAATCTCTATCAACCTCATCTTTAACAGATGGCATAAAATCTGCCTCTATCGTCATAGCCCCATAAGGACAGGCTATAGTGCATAATTTACAACCGATACATATCTCTTCATGAAGTTCTACATAAGAGTTTGCTATGCGAAGTGCTGAAGTTGGACATACATTAGCACAAGGAGCATCATCGCACTGACGACACTGATTTACCATATTGCCACTTTCAAGCTTTAAAACATCAAGTCTAGTTTTATTTAGTCTACCTCTATTATAAGCGTTTTTAACGCACCTTTTTTCACATGCGTTACAAGCAATGCAAAGTTCGGGATTGCATATTACAAATTTATGTAGCTTTGTCATGCTATTCCTTTATATTATCAATTAGGACATTATACATAAATTTTGCATTAAAAAAAATAAAAATGCTTATATTTGTAACATTTTTTTAAAATAAATATATTGTAACATTAAATATTGTTAAAATAATACAATTAATTTTAATAATGATTATATGTTTTTGTATAAAAAAAGAACATAACTTTCTTACATACAAATTGCACACAAAAAATAGCTATACTTAAAATAAAACCTAAAACAATCTCATTTAACATATCTGGTAAAAATGATACATAAAAATCATGAAAAAAATGTACATTGTGCGATATGATGCCACCACCGACTGCAAACATAGCAATGGTACCTATAAAGCTCAAAAATTGTATCAATTTTGGCATAAAGCTTACAAAACTTTGCCCTATTTTTTCATAACCTATTTTAATGAAATAAAAGCCAATATTGTCAAGCCTCACTATCAAAGCAACCAAACCATAAACACCTATGGTAGCTAAAAATGCCACAAAACAAACGCTGATAATTTGAGTGATAAAGCCACTCTTAGCCACACTGCTAAGAGCTATAACAACTATCTCTATAGAGAGAATAAAATCTGTAAAAATAGCTCGCTTTATCTTCTCTTTTTCAAGGTCTAAAATATTTAAAGAAGTAGAATTTTGAATAGTTTTTTTATGCGTTTCATCTTCATGCCCAAAAAATACCTCTACGACCTTATGAATACCCTCATATAAAAGAAAAATTCCACCACACACTAAAGCTACATTTATAAGCCATGAGGCAAAAAAATTTAACAAAAATGCAATGGGCAAAATAATAAGTTTATTTAATAACGAACCTTTTGTTATTGCCCAAATAACCTTTAATTCTCTTTTTTGACTAAAACCTGTGGCTTGTTGTGCATTTAATGCTAAATCATCACCTAAAATAGCCATTGTTTTTTTTGTTGCCATTTTTGCCGTTATCGCAACATCATCAGCTAAAAGTGCTATATCATCAAGCAATGCAAAAATACCTACTGCCATTATTTTCCTTTATTTATATTAGATTATAAGCTTTTTTTTACTATACTAAATAGTATTTTACACTATTATCTTAAATTATACAATCTTAAAAGACAAAAGTTTTATATTGTTTAATCTAAGTTTATATTAATTTTTTAGTTTAGGAATCATCATGAATACAAACAGATTTAGTAAAGTTGGCTTTGTTTTAGCAGCAGCAGGCAGTGCTGTAGGATTAGGAAATGTATGGAAATTTCCCTATATGACAGGTTCAAATGGAGGCGGAGCATTTGTCATGATATATCTTGGCACTATTTTGCTCGTTGGTGTCTCTTTGTTTTTGGCAGAAACTGCCATAGGAAGACTTAGTAGAAAAGATCCTATTTCAGCTTTTAAAGAATTAGCAATTAAGGGACAAGAAGGCTGGAAGTTTGCTGGCTTTATAGTCATTACACCTATTTTAATAGTTTCATTTTATACCATAGTTATGGGTTGGCTTTTAAAATATATAGTTGCCTCTTTTTCGCCTCTTCCTAGCGATTCTGCAACAGCAGGTGCTATGTTTGGAGAGCTTATTACAAATAGTTTTACAGAGCAACTTTTATATTTTAGCATCGCATTTGCTATGACTTTTTTCATCGTATCTAAAGGACTTATAAAAGGTATAGAAAAAGCAAATATCATACTCATGCCTTTACTTTTTTTAATACTTTTTGGCTTAATGATTTATGCTTCAACCTTAAGTGGATTTGGACAAGCATTAGAGTTTTTATTTATTCCTGATTTTTCAAAACTTAGCACAAGTTCTGTTTTAGCAGCATTAGGACAGGCATTTTTTACACTAAGTTTAGGCGTTGGAGTTATCATGACTTACGCTGCTGCTTTGCCTGAAGAGAGCAATTTAGTAAAATCATCAATAATCGTAGCTGGACTTGATACGCTAATAGCTTTAATTGCTGGAATTATGATCTTTTCTTTTACTTTTCATTATGGTTTAGAACCAAGTGAAGGCCCTGGTCTTATCTTTGGGACATTACCATCACTATTTAGTGATTTGGGAATATTAGGAAATATAATCAGCATTTTGCTTTTTGTAGCTTTGGCTTTTGCTGGTATCACTTCAGCGATTTCTATGATAGAACCATCAGTTAGCTATATGGAAAACTATCTAAATATAAAACGATCAAAAGCTTTAAGCATTTTAGGTATTATCGTATATGTCTTAGGATTTATGGCACTAATATCAAACATAAAAGACTTAAAACAATATGCTACATTTTTCAATCTAGGATTTTTTGATATTTTAGATAAATTAACCTCTATGATACTCATGCCAATAGGTGGAATTTTAATCTGCGTATTTGTTGGATTTTTCATCGAAAAGCAAAAACTTTTTGGGCTTTTACGTCAATTCATGAGTAAAACAATGTTTGATATTTGGTTATTTTCAATTCGCTTTATAGTTCCTACTGTAGTACTTATCATCATGATAGCTAAATTTTTACAAGGATAAAGATATGAAAAAGTTAGAATTAAAAAATATCGTGCAACACAAACAAAGAGAATTTTTAGTCTCTACTATAAGTACTCCAATTAGGCATGTTTGGTTTGAAGATGATGAGCAAATTATATACGAAACTATGGTGTTTGAATTTAAGGGCGATAGCATAGATTATGAAAATCCTCTCTTTAATGAGAGGTATCATACCTATGATGAAGCTGTGGCTGACCACTCATGCTTGATCAAAAACCCACAAATTTTTTGTAAATAATTTAGCTAAACCACTTTTTTATCTTATCAAAAACTCCGTCAAGCTGTTGCATTTTTTCGTCTTCTTCTTCATATCCAAAACTCTTTTGCAACTCAAGTATCATTTCTCTTTGCTCTTCACTAATCTTTTTTGGATATTTTAATTTAACCTGAGCTATCAAATTACCTTTTTGCCTTGTATGTACATTCATCACACCTTCATTTTTAAATAAAAACTGCTGTTTATCTTTTGTACCAATATCAAGTTTTAACTCTTTTTCACCTCGTAAAGTAGGGATTTTCACACTTGAGCCTAAAACCGCTTGTGTAAAAAACACTGGAACTTCTATATAAATATCATCATTATGTCTTACAAAATGTTCATCTTCTTTGACATTTACTTGTATATACAAATCACCTTGTTGCCCATGAGTATCGACATTTCCTTTATTTGCAACTCTTATGCGATTTGCATTGTCAATGCCCTCTGGAATATCCACAGAAATTTTTGCTTTTTGCTCTTCATAAGTTTTTCCGTTACATTTTTCACATGGATTTTTGATCTTACTACCCTGTCCTTGACAATCAGGGCAAGTTTGTGAAAATGTCATAAACCCTTGTCGCAAATATACCTGACCTTTTCCACCACAACTTCCACATGAGCTTAGTTTTTTATCTTTCGAACCTGTTCCATCACACTTGCTACAAGGCTTTTTAAAACTAAAATTTACCTCTTTTTTGCAACCAAAAATAGCCTCATTAAACTCCAAAGTTACACTAGTTTCAAGATCTAACCCATAACTTCGTTTTGACTTTTTAGAACTAAATCCACCCCCAAATCCACTACTAAAACTCTCTCCAAACACAGACTCAAAAATTGAACCTAAATCAAAATCATCAAAACTATGACTAAATCCCTGCCTATCAAGACCCGCTTTTCCATATCTGTCATACACGGCTCGTTTTTCTTCATTGCTTAAAATTTCATAAGCTTCATTCACTCTTTTAAACTGCTCTTCTGCTTCTTTGTCGCCTTGATTTCTATCGGGATGATATTTTAGTGCCATTTTTCTATAAGCTTTTTTGATCGCACTTGCATCTGCATTTCTATCAAGTTCTAGTATTTCATAATAATCAAATTCCATTTATTTTCCCATTTGTTTTAGATTTTTATTTGTAGGGGCGTATTTTACCTAAAATTTCTATAATTTAACATAAAATATACTTTGTGTTAAACAATATTAAGAAAAAAATATTATAATTATAAAAAAGTCGATAGGAGAATTTATGATAAATGTATTGATGATTGAAGATGATGTGGAATTTGCAGAAATATTAAGCGAATATTTAGCTAGATACAACATAAAAGTAACAAATTATGAAGATCCATATTTAGGTCTTAGTGCTGGAATTAAAAAATACGATTTGCTTATCTTAGACTTAACGCTTCCTGGCATTGACGGACTTGATGTTTGCAAAGAAGTGGTAGAAAAATATGATATTCCTATCATCATAAGTAGTGCAAGAAGTGATGTGAGTGATAAGGTCATAGGGCTTCAAATCGGAGCTGATGATTATCTGCCAAAACCTTATGATCCAAAAGAGATGTATGCTAGGATAAATAGTCTCATTAGACGATATAAAAAAACGCTTGAGAGTAACGAACGAGGCATAGAAACAGTTTTTAAAGTAGATGATAAAAGAAGAGTGATATATTTTAAACAAAATCCACTTAGTCTCACACCGGCTGAGTATGAAATACTTTCATATTTGGTCCAACAACACGGCTTTTCGATATCAAGAGAACAATTAGTCCATCATTGCAAATCACTAAAAGATAAGGGTTCTAAAAGTCTTGATGTGATTATCGGAAGATTAAGAGCTAAGATTAATGATAGTTCGAAAAATCCAACACATATTCACTCTGTACGAGGTATTGGATATAAGTTGCTTGGCTAATGAATACTCACTCACTATCAACTAAAATCACTTTTATATTCACTGTTTCAACCATACTTGTATGCATACTTTTTATGCTTTTATATAGATTTCAAACCGATAGAAATCTTGGCTTAATGGAGAAAAGACAATTTCAATCCATGAATTATTTATTGCAACTTTATGCAAATAATACTCCACCAAAAAACATCGAAGCGTATTTTAATTTTTTTGGTCTTTTAGTAGTACAAAATCAAAATCTTGCTACTTCTGTATTACAAAAAGGAGAAGTAAATTTTTCAAAAATTACACCAATTGGTCAATTTTCATCACTTCTTTATAATGACAGATACTATCTTTTCATAAAATCTCACTTAAAACAAATCCTACTAGAAAGTCAAGATGGCAAAAACTCTAGTGAGCATTTGTGGATAGGATTTTTTTTAGCCTTAGGAGTTTTAATCACAACTTATGTGTCTATCATGAATAGCTTCAAACCGCTTCAGCATCTAAGTAAAAATATAAGAAAATTTGCAAGTGGAGACTTAAATACCGAATATAAAAGCAATCAACAAGATGAAATCGCAGAAGTTGCAAACGAATTTAACAATGCTGTTAAAAAAATTAGGCATTTAATTTTGTCAAGACAATTGTTTTTGCGAACTATCATGCATGAGCTTAAAACTCCTATAGGAAAGGGTAGAATTGTAGCTGAAATGCTCGAAGATGAATTGCCTAAAAAAAGATTAATAAATGTCTTTGAGAGATTGGATTTGCTTTTAAATGAATTTTCAAAGATCGAACAGCTTGTTTCAAAAAGCTATCAATTAAATATCAAAGAGTATCCTTTGTCTTCTATTTTAGAACAAGCTTATGATATTTTGTTGTTAGACGAAAAACAATTAGACAATAAAATAATATCTAAATTAAACAATGAGGACATTTGCATAAAAGCAGATTTTGAACTTTTTAGCTTAGCCATAAAAAACCTACTAGACAATGCCATAAAACACTCAAGTGACAAAAAAGTCATCATACAAAATATCAAAAATGGCATACGATTTGCAAATCATGGCACACCTCTTGAGTATTCAATCGAACACTACTTAACTGCGTTTATACGAAATAAAAATAGTTCTGGCATGGGGCTTGGGCTTTATATCATCAAAAACATACTAGAACATCATGAATTTAATTTAAACTACTCATATCAAAACGATTTACACTGCTTTGATATTATTTGGGACAATACTTGTGAAAATAAAAAATGATAAATTTTACAATTTAGTTGATGCTTTTAATGCCCTTCCTAGCATAGGAAAAAAATCAGCTTTAAAACTCGCTTTTCATCTGGTTTTAAAAGATACTTATCTTGCTTTAAAATTAGCTCATAGCATAGAAAGTGCTATTAAGAGCTTAAGAAAATGTTGTGATTGTGGGGGCTTAAGCGAACATGAACTATGCGAAATTTGTCTTGACGAACAAAGACAAAAAGAGATTTTATGTATAGTAGAAAATGCAAAAGACATCGTAATTTTGGAAGAAAATGGAAGTTTTGATGGACTTTATTTTGTACTTGAAAATTTAGAAGAAGAGTGCATGTTGAATTTACAAAGTTTTATATCAAAGAACCAAACAAAAGAGATCATTTTCGCCCTCACGCCAAATCTTCAAAATGATGCTATTATCATGTTTGTAGAAGATAAATTAAAAGATTTAGATATAAACTTTACAAAAATAGCTCAAGGCATACCAACAGGAGTAAATATCGAAAATGTCGATAATCTCTCACTAACCAAAGCCCTACAGAGTAGGACTAAAATCTAAAGCTGCTTTGCAATACTGGTGATTTTATATTTTTTTGAAAATATCTTATCGGTTTTCATGTCTATTAGCTCTTGCAAACTTGGTGCTAGTAAATAATACCAAACATTCACTTCCACTTTTGTGGCCTCTTTTGGTCTTTGGAGTGCTATTAAACGTAACTCATTTGGTGCTAATCTCGTATCATTTGCTAATTTATTAGCAACATACACCAAAGTCTCTTCACCTCTTTTATCCAAATACTTAGCCCTCAAATCAACCTTTTGTTTTCCTATAAGCCTATCTTGTTTGTAAAATAAAAACTCTACTTCTATACTTCTTCCACTAAAACCAGTAGGCACTTTATGAGGAGTTAGGTTTTTGATCAAAAAATCAATCTTGTCTGGCTTTACATCAACAGCTAACGACAAAGTTGTTGATAATACATCGCTATTTCTAGCCCCTGCAAATCTGTGACTTCTTATATTTCTTACTATAGGAAGATCATCTTTTCTCACTATATTTGGAGCTATTACGCCTTTTTTCTTACTACTCATATGACACTCAACACATCTAGGAGCATTTTGCTGGGTTTGTATCTCCTCGCCTGTTTGGTAACCATCAAGATTATTATAATTTCCACTTCCTTGATGGCAAGTAAGACAAAGCTTATTGCCACTTACAAAATGTTCTCGTTGCTCTATTTGATGAAAACCAGCACGAGTATTCTTCTTAAATGGTCCTACTATTAAATCCCCTTTTGTCCAATGAACAATATCAAGTCCGCCATTTTTAGGTGTTTTTTTATCGTCAAGTTTATCAATATTGTGACATATAAAACAAGCGATTCCTGTTTTTGTATGTTTTGCCTTTAAAGCTTTATCGACCTTTTTCGTAACTTCGGTTTCGATCTCAAAAGCCTTTGCGTACATATAATTATCGCTCACTTTTGAAATTTCAAGTTTGGGATTATGACATTTTGCACAATGAGTTAAAACTGTTGCTCTTGATTGGTGAACTTTCTTTTGTACAAAACTTACAACTTTTTTATATAATTCATTTTTGTCCTCATGGGCATTTGAGTGCCAAGTGCCTTTCCAATCCTTATACTGCTCTGCATGACAACCAGCACAATTTGAAGGCTGGGCAAATTTTTGATTGATATTTGCATATAAACAGGTAAGAAATATGACTAAGTATGCGATGAAGTATTTCATGAGGACAAACCTTTCTTTAAATCTATTAAACATTTTATCAAAAATAAATTAAAATTATTTTAAATCAAATACAATAAAATTTATGCTAAAATATTAAAAGTTTAATCCAAAGGAATAATCATGAGAAAAATCTTAACCAAAGAAGATTTTAATGCATTTGCACAAAAACAGAGTAATAAATACAAAAAGCCTCTAGCATTTGGTATCGCAAGGGCGGATAGGGGTCAAAAAAATAGCAATAAAATACTACAAGCCTCGTTTGGAATGATAAATTGGAATGAAAATTTTGGCTCATATTTTGTATTCATGAAGATACTAAAAGAGTTAAAAATAGATATTGATTTTAGCGAAAGCGAATTTGTTTGTGATGTGAGCGAAAAATTTGTCAAAAAAGCATATAAGGCATTTAAACCATTTTTAGACGATGAACAAAAACATCTAAATGTAGAAGTTATTAAATACCTAAAAGAAAATTTTGAAGAAAAAAGATTTAGATTTGTAGCACTTTTTAAAGATGAAGCACCTAAAAGCGTTGAGGCAGTCTATCTAAAACTTTATGCACTTTCATCACAAAAAGTAGCGTTAAGAAGCTTAAATTTAGACGGGGCTTTTGGAATACTTGAAAATGTAGCTTGGAGCGGAAGAGTGCCTTATGAGTTGGCATATTTACAAGAAAACGAAATACCTTTAAAACTAAGCGGAACATATCCTAATATCGATTTCGTCGATAAATTTCCACGATATTTACAACATATAGTATGTCATGAAAGCACAAGGATACTGGATAGCTCAAAAGCAAGAATGGGAGCAAGCTTAGCAAACGGAACAACGCTTATGCCAGGAGCTAGTTATATAAATTTCAACGCTGGAACCTTAGGAGCAGTCATGGTCGAAGGTCGCATCAGCTCTTCAGCGATAGTCGGCAAAGGAAGCGATGTAGGTGGAGGTGCTAGTATCTTAGGAGTACTTAGCGGAACAAATGGAAATGCCATTAGCATAGGCGAAAATACTTTACTTGGTGCAAACTCAGTAACAGGCATACCCCTTGGTGATGCTTGCATAGTTGATGCTGGAATTGCCATACTTGAGGGTACAAAAATAAGCATCAAAAATGCACAAGCAAAACTAATAAAAGAGGCAAACCCTAATTTAGACATAAACTTAAGTGAAGATGAAATCATCTTAAAAGGCTTAGAGTTGGCAAATTGCAATGGGGTGCATTTTAGACAAAACTCCATGAGTGGAAAAATCGAAGCTTACAGAAGCAAACGAGAAGTAAAACTAAATCAAATACTACACGGATAAGGAGAAAATATGCAAGAAAATATCATTCATGAAGATGAAATTGATCTAAGAGAACTTTTAAAAACACTTTGGAATAAGCGAAAATTTATCTGTATTTTTACTTTTATTATAACCTTACTTGCCATTGTTTTTGTACTGATAAAAACGCCTATTTATGAAGCACAAGCCATCATTCAAATAGGCTCAATAGAAGAAAAACCGCTAGAAAACTCTTCAATACTCGAAAAAAAACTAAATATCGTTTTTAACATAGGTCGTCCAGACAACAATATAAGCCTTGATCACCCTATCGTTTCAAAGGCAATAAGCATAAAAAAACTAAGAGATATTGTAAGCATCACAACTCAAGGATATGACAATAAATGGGCTACTAAAAAAATCAATGAAGTCTTAAATTTTATCACAAAAGAGTATCAGCAAAAAATAGACGAATATATTTTTGATATCAACTCGCAAATCAAAAACAAACAACATCAACTCGTAAAAATCAATGAGATTGAAGTTGTAGATTTGGATAATGAGATCAAAAAACTTAAAACCCAAAAACTTCCTTTGCTAGAAAAAAAGATTGATTTTTTAAAAAATACGACACTTAAACTCATAGAAAATAAACTAGCATTTAATCAGCAAAAAATCGAAGAATACGAACAAAACATCAAACAAATCGGTAAAAAAAGAGCCATAAATGGCACTCAAGCTCTGATAAACTCAACTCAAATACTAAGCAATCAAAATTTAATTTTAAGTTTGCAAAATCGTATTGAAGACTTAAAAAAAGAGAAGCAAAATATAATCGAAATCAAACTGAAAGAACTTATAGATCAAAAAACAAACCTAACCGAGGATAGATTAAGACAACTTTTAGCTACAAAAAATATCATAATAAAAGAAAAGATACAAAACTTGCAAGATGACATCAGAAAACTAGAATACAAAAAAAGCCAAAACAACATAAAACAAAGTCAAATCGTCGGCAAAATCATCACAAATGATTTTCCTGCAAAACCCAAAAAAAAGTTAATAGTCGTAGTTGCTTTTGTTACAGCTTTTATGTTGTCTATATTTTTAGTATTTTTTATGGAATTTTTAAAAGGCTTTAAAGAAGAAGAAATTCAAACCACTTAATAGCTTTTTAACATATTTTTTTGTAAAATTACGCTTAACAAAGTGATGAGTAGGGATACGCAAGCCGAAAGGACTTTGAAAAAATCAAGGAGAAATTTATGAAAAAGATTCTTTTTCTTATGTTGGCATTAGTTGGCTCGGCTTTTGCTGATGAAGTAGCTGTAAAAGCTATAAATGTTGCTAGCGAAAGTTTAGCGGGATACTCTGTACTTGCTGCTGGTATCGGTCTAGGACTTGCTGCTTTAGGTGGAGCTGTTGGTATGGGTAACACAGCCGCTGCTACGATAGCAGGAACTGCAAGAAATCCAGGTCTTGGTGCAAGTCTCATGAAGACTATGTTTATCGCTCTTGCGATGATAGAAGCACAAGTTATTTACGCACTTGTAATCGCTCTTATCGCACTTTACGCAAACCCATTTATCGGATAAAAACCATAAGGGCTTTTAAAAGCCCTTAACTTTCAAGCAATGCGATTGTGGTGGAACTGGTAGACACGCTATCTTGAGGGGGTAGTGCCAATAGGTGTGCGGGTTCAAATCCCGCCAATCGCACCATTGATATTAATTTTGTCTCTCACATAACTAAAAGGTATCTTTTCTTGTTCTATTCTTAGATTTTTTCCGTAATATTCATTTGCCAATCTATCATAGACTAATTGTTCATCTTTATTTAGATTAGGCAAAGTTTTTTCTTTGTTTTTGGTTTTTGCTTCTACTTTTACATGTAAAAAATCCTCTAAAGTTTTGGTGTTCATGAGGATTGATTTGGCGTGTTTGTAATGTTGTTTTAATTGCGAAAGTATGGCAAAACCATCTAAATCTATATCGCCCCAATAATATATTTGCTTATCTAAAAACCACTCTATGTCTTTTAAAATAGACACTTTATAACCCTGTCCAAAGATAACTATGGAGTCTTTAACATCAAGAAAAGATAAGGTTGTGATTTGATTTTCTACAATGAAGATTTTTTTGCAAGGCAAATTTAGGGTTTTAAATTCGCTTAAAGTAAGGCTTATATCCCTTAATCCACTGATAAAAAGTTTGCTATCTAATATCCTAAATCTCACTTGAACTTGCGGAAATCTAAAACCATATTTTTTCTCAAAAGCATACTCTTTTAGGCTATTTAAGCTATTTTCATTTTTTACATGTGAGACTAAAATATCTATGATTTTTGTGTGTTTTTCTACAAATTTTGTATCGATATTTTTAAAACTAAGCTCTCTTATGTAAATATTTGGACTTGGATTTTTGAGCAAATATTCGCAAATAACTAACAATTCATTCCAAACTTTTTTGTACTCATGAATTAAAAATGGCTTTTTTATAAAAAGTTCTTTTAAGCTTGGATATTTACTTTTTATTTTTTCATATACATGTATAAATTCTTCGTATTCTTTTTCTTTTTTAACAAGTTTTAAAAAATCATTTATATGTTGAAAGTTTATTTTTACAGGTACTTTTTGTTTTCCTAAGGTTTTAAATGATTTTTGTTCATATTCTAAGCAAAAAGATAAATTTTCAAGTTTTTTTATACCATTTAAAATATGTTCATATCTCTCTTGAATATCTTTTTGCCTTGTTATTCTTAGGTTTATAGAAAATGGAAAATACTCTTCGCCTGTGATATAAGAGATGAAAATATCACCTCTATCATATAGTTTTTGACATTTTGCTATAAGAGCATCTACACCATAAAAATCACTCATGTTTATTTTTTTGATACTCCTCTATCTCCATACTTATCAAACTAGAATCCATGCCATCTTCGTTATATACAAAATGCACACTTTTCACGTAAGGTTCTATCACATTTATCTTTTGTTTTGGCGTTATGACTAAAAGTTGCAATTTTAATTTTTCAAACAGCCTCAAAGCGTATCTTGTGCTTTCATCACTGCCCCTACCAAAAGCCTCATCTATCATGACAAATCTAAAAGACCTACTTTGTATTTTATCATGTTCTAAGCCAAATTGATAAGCTAAAGATGATGCTAAAACTGTATATGCTAGTTTTTCTTTTTGTCCGCCTGATTTTCCTCCACTATGGGCGTAAAATTCTTTTTGGCTTTCATCACTTATGTATTTTTCCGTTGCTGAAAAATCAAACCAATTTCTAACATCACTTACGATTCTTCTCCACTTTTTATCTATATCTACGAAATTCTCTCTGCCGTTAAATCTACTAATAAGCTCTTTTATTTGCAAAAATTTCTCTTCATTGTAGCTATTTTCATCGTTTATTGCTCCGCTAGTTACTGCTTTTAATGTTTGTTTAAACTCTTTTATTTCAGCTATGTTTGATTTTGTAGCGATTAGCTCTATAAAAGTTCCATCATTGTACTCTATATCTTTTAAGGATATATTTATTTTGTCTATTTTTTGCTCTATTTGTTTTGATTGATATTCTAATTGGGATTGAAGCATAACTATGCCGTGTATAGTTTTTTCTTTTAAAAGTTCTTTAAACTTTTTTTGCCATTTTGGAAGATTGTCTTTTTTTAGTTTTGCTAATTTTGAGTTAAAATCATTTATTGATTGTATTGAGGCGTCAAAATCTTTTGTCTCACTTGGATATACCCTTAAAAATTCATTCATATCTTGTATCAGTTTAGTTGTGAGCCTTTGTATTTTATCGCTAACATTTTTATAGGTTTTATTAAGATTTTCTTTTAGTTTATTTTGTGCTTGGTTTATATTATTTAAGTTTAATTTATCCTTATAAATATCCGATCTTAAACTATCAAGTGTCTCTTTTATCTCTTTTTGCATATGAGAATTTTCAAGAACTAAAATAACATTTTTTAGCTCATTTTTTCTATCTTCTTGTAACTGCTCTAGCCTTCCTATCTCTTTATTTTTATCGTCAAGTTTATCCTCTTTAGTTTTTTGCAATGCTTCATGTTTTTTTATGCTTTCTTGCAAACTTTTGATGATGTCGTTTGATTTTTCAAGCTCTCTTTTTTCTTCTTCTAAGCTCTCAATAGCACTTGAAAATCTATACCAATTTATCTCTTCAAAGCTTTCATATTTTAAAATATCTCTTAAAATATCTCTTTTGTTTGTGATTTTTATTTTTTGCTCTTTAGATTTTTGTATTTTTTGGTTTAAATACTTTATTTTATCTTCCAATTTTTCTTTCTTGTGCTCAAAAACACTAAGTTTTAAAGCATTGTCCCAACCTAAAACCCATTTTGATGTATCATTTATATCAAATCTGTCATCTTTTTCATGACGAACTAAGTTTGATTTAAATTGCCCTGTGATACTTAAAGCTTTTTTAAAGCGTCTAAACTCCTCTAAGCTTTGCACACAAGGGATATTAAATCTAGCATTTAGCTCACAATTTAACCACTCAAAAAAAGGCGAATCAATCTTAAGTTCGAGTTTTTCGAGCATAGAATTTGGCATAGTGTTTGGCAAAATATCTTTTTTTGCATCTTTATCAACTTTGAGATAAATCAGCCGTCCTTTTAGATTTGTCTTATTTACATATTCGCTTACTTCTTCATACAAGGTTTTATCTACTATCAAAGATAGAGCAAAACTACGCAAAACTCGCTCAATCGCACCATTCCACCTCTCATCTTTTACACTTATTAACTCACCAACAAAAGGAAGCTCATCTTTGCTTACATGTAAAAACAAAGCCATATCATCACGGATTTTAGAAACTTCTAAGCAAATATTTGATGGGTGTTTTTGCAAATATGCTATCTCTGCATCATACTCTTCTTTTTCCTTTTTATAATTTATAATAGAATTATTGTCATACATGATAGTATTTTCCAAAGATGTAATTTCGTCCTCAATGCTTTTGCTCTCTTTTTCACACTTATTTTTTAGGCTTAAAAATCTATGCTCATTTGAAACGGCTAACATTCCAAGCTCTTTTACAAGGAGATTATATTTTAGATTTTTCTCTTTTGCATTTTCAAGCTTTAAAGCAAAATTTTTTATATCATTTTTGATTTGCTCAATCCTGTCGCCGCCGTTATTTTTTAATTCAGCTTTAAGACTAAAAAGGGTTTGGGAAATATCCTTAAGCTCCTCTTTTAAGATTTTTTGTGCAGACAAAGCTTTTTGCAACTCCACTTCCAACTCTTTTAATCTTTGCTCAAGCAACTCTTTTTTAAACAAAGAAAAATAAAACTCCAAACTCTCATGTTGCTTATTTACATGTAAGCTTTCTTTTTGCAAAAGAGTATATATTTTTGAATTTTTTTCGATAGGTTCAAGTAATGCTATTTGCTTTTTGGCTTTAAGGACTAGCTCATGAGTGCAATTTAAGTCGGCAAAATTGACGCATAACTCGTTAATTTGATTTTGAATTTCGCCCTCTTCTAACATGTGAACTCTTATAAACTCGGTCAAATTTCCAATGGATTTTAGCGATACGGTTTGGTAAAAAAGATTTAAAGCTTGTTCATTTTTTATACCGAGAATCCTTTTAAAGCTTTTAAAATAATCCTTAAAACTATCATAAACGTCTGTATATGCAATGCTTCTAAGTCTTTTTTTAAGCTCTCTTACATCTTTGAAATCAAAAAAATCTTTTTTTATACTAAGTCTGTTTTGAGATATGATAAAAAATTTATTGACTTGGTGATTGTTGATATAAAAAAATTGTGCTAAAATTAAACTTTCATTAAAGCCTTCATTTTCAAAATGCCCTAAAATAACCGAATAATTCCCCTCATCTCTTAAAGCCACCGCCTTAGAATTTCCAAAATTTTCATCTTGGCTTGATTTGTATTCGCCCACAATGTAACTATATAAACTTCGCTCTTTGCTATCTGCTCCTGCTGCTTTATTGTAAATGATTTTTTGATAAGGCACTAAAAGAGTAGTTAGAGCATCTACGATAGTTGATTTTCCAGAACCTATATCTCCTGTTAAAAGGGCGTTTTGATTATTAAGGTTTAATTTTACGATAGATTTATTGTAGGTTCCCCAATTATAAAGCTCAAAAGAGTTTAGTCTAAATCCAGCAAACTTATCATCACTTGCAAAATCGAGCTTTAAGTCCATATTTTAGCCTCTTTATAGGTTTTTAGTTTTTTATCAAAATCATCAAGCCAAATGGCATCTATAAAGGCTTTTATGGAAGATTTTATCTCATAGCTTTCATCGTCTGTTTTTAATTTTTTCAAAAAACCCAAATTTTCGACTTTTTTAATGGTACTTTCTATCTCTTTTTTTATTTTTACTTCATTAAATTTAACATCTAAAAACACCAAAATATCTGACATTATATCATCTTTACTTATAATCGCTCTTTCATCTTCATTTTGCATTTCAAATTGAGCTATCTTACGGCGTAGCAAAACGCAAAGCAAAGATACTTTATAACTTAATGGCCTGCTATTTATAAGCTTTGGCAAATTCTGTTCTTCTTCATAAATAATATTTTGCAAATATGCATATCCATCATCTTCATGAATGCACACCTCTAGGCCTATGGTTTGAAAATACTCGGCTATTAAATTATAAGAATTTTGCGTAAGTTCAAAAAAAGCTTTTTCATTATCTTGTTTGTAAAATATTCCTTTTAGCAGTAAAATGATAGCCACCCTCGCATCAATATTCATCATCTCTCCAAATTATTTTTTACAAATACTATTTGTGGCATAGATACTATTTTTGCTCTTCCATCAAAATCAAGAATTTCTAAATTTATTTTTTTGCTCTCATCAACCCTTGCGTTTTGAGAATTTTTAGCAATGCTTAAATACGATACAAGCTCGGCAATACCTTTGTTTATGGGAAATTCTTTGTGTAAATCTTCCATGCTACACTGGGGTTTATAAAGCAATATTTTTTGAATATTTTGTTTTAGTTTTTCTTCATCTATGTAAAATTGATGATAAAATGTATCAAGATTTATTTGGGTGGTTTTTTCTTCAAGTTCGCCTTTAAATTCGCTTGTTTGACTTACTTCATGTAAAGTATTTGCAAAGACTGATTTTATATTTGCTTTTTGACCTTTTATGGTGATAAAATCTTTTTTATTTGGTATCTCAGATTTAATCTCAAGAGCCGTTTTTTCTATGCTTTTGCAAAGTTCTAACACTCTTTTATGCTCCAACCAAAGTCTATCATCACAAAATCTTCTTAATTGTTCTATTAGTTTAGATGAAACTTGTGATACCTTTTGAGTACTTTGTAAAAGCTCATATTTTAAGCTTTTTAAAGAGGTGTTTTTATCAAATTCTTTGATTGTCTCATTGTTATAAAGATTTTCTAGCATTTGTGAGAGTTTTTCGCTTCTTTTCACATCAGTTAAAAGTTGCCAAAAAGCAAAGAAACTTTTGCCTTGGTCTTGTTCCCTTATGTTATTTTCTATCTCAAAAATAGAACCTAAAACTTCAGATTTTGAATCATCTCTTGAGGCAATTTGTTCCATTGCAAGATTGTTCAAATCCCTAAAATTATACTCTATTTGAGTAAAATCATATTTTAATTTTCTAGCAGTTTCTTCAAGCAACATATAATGCTCTTTTACTCTGCTATCATCAAATCTTAAAGATTGATTATTTTTTATAGCTTCAATTTGCTTATCAATATCTCTTTTTTGCTCTTTTAAAACACTAATTCTTTGCTCATCATCAAGTTGAGTTTCAAATTCCAACTCTTCTAAAAGGTCAAAAATGATATTAAATTTAGACCTACTACCCACAAACTCCTTTTTCTCTAAATCCTCTAAAATTTCAAGTGCCTTTTGAGTATAAGTAGTCAGCTCATACAAAGGCTCATCGTCATTTCCATGATATTTTCTAAGATAAGCATTTTGATTTGAACAAAAATCTTCCAAATAATCCTTAGCACTTTTCGTATAAGCATTTTCATAAGAAGAATTTAAGCTAAAAAGATAATCATCAAGAAGATTTAAGATAATGCTATGGGGCAAAGTGATACTCTTTTTCTTCACAAAAGCAACATAAAAAAACGATAAACTCATGGCGATATTATCACTATTTAAAAGCTTTAAAGTATGATTTGTCTTTTTTAGGTGCTTTATGTACTCATAAGTCATTTATTTTAACTATCTCTAAGATTTTGTATAGTTTTTTTATCTAAGCTTGTAATTAACGCAATAGTATCATCATCTAAACCTTGTTTTATAGAGTTTTTGGCGATTGCTATTTTTTCTTCTTCCCTGCCTTCTTTGATGCCTTTTTCTACACCTCTTTTCTCGCCTATCTCTTCGCCTTTTTTTGTAGCAGTTTGAATCGCATTTATTTCATCAAAAGCTTTTATCACCATGTAGTCATATACTTCTATCTCTTTTTTATTCCAAGTTGCTTGTGTTGCTATAAAAAAGGCATCTTTAAACTCTTCAATATTTTCGTATTCGTCTGGAATTAATTCTAAATCAGGAGCATTTTTGATAAAATATATCCATTTATCTAAAATACTTTTTAGTTCATTTAGATTTTTGTTAAACTTTGGAAGCTCTATAAAAGAAAATTCAAAATCATCTAAATCTTGGCTTTTTGTTTCTTGATTTATGATAAGATGTCTTGAGATATAATCAATACTATCAAAGATATTAAAATCAAGTATCCCGATAAAATATACTTTTTTTAATCTCTTATAATCCCCACCTTTTGGCAACTGCTCCACATAAGCCTTAGAGGTATAATAAAGACTTCTTTTAGTAAAATCGCCCAAATCTTTTTTCTGCATCTCTACCAAAAAATTCTCACCTTTTTTGTTGATGGCTTTGATATCAAGTATGGTTTCTTTTAATTCTTTTACTATGGGTTTTTGATAAGGATTTGTCAAACTCACATCTTTTATCTCAAAATCTCCATTAAAATCCAACACAGAATTTAAAAAAGAAATCAAAATATTTTTATGCTTCTCATCTCCAAATATCTTCTTAAAAGCCAAATCATTTTTCGGGTCTGCAAATCTCATGATATACTCTTTTTTTTGTTTTGAATTGTAGCAAAGATTTTATAAAAGATATCTAAATTACATGTAAAGTTTTTATTTGATATAATTGCAAAAGCAATGTTTAAAGGGGTTATAAAATGCTGATTTTAGGAAGAAAATATAAATTTACGCAGTTTGAAAAGCAAAGATTGCGTAAAAAAAACATAAAACTAAATATCGTTAGATATAGAGACAGAAATCCAAAAGAAGTTTTAGAAGAAATAGAAAAAATTTTAAAAAAAGATAAAATCAAAATCATACTTTTAAACACTAAAGCAGAAGTCGATAATGACATTATAAGATACTTAACAAATCTTCAATTTAAACAAAATATCGAACTTATTTCCATAGAAACTTTTATGGAAAAATACCTACACAAATGTTACATTCCGCAAGACCACACGGATTTACACTATCTTTCAGACATAAAACCCTTTACTGCTTTTGAGTACATGCAAAAAAGATTGATTGACTACTTGGGAGTTGTGGTTTTATTTTTACTAACTTTTCCTATTTTGATATATGCAAGATATAAAATCAAACAACAAAGCCCTGGCACTTCGATGTTTAAGCAACTTCGTGTTGGGTTGAATAATAAAGAATTTAAGTGTATAAAGTTTAGGTCAATGCACTTAAACTCACATCATGACCCATACACAAGAGAAAATGATACAAGAGTATTTCCATGGGGAAACACCATGAGAAAAACTCGCATTGATGAACTTCCGCAGATGTTAAATGTCTTAAAAGGAGATATGCACTTAATAGGTCCAAGAACAGAATGGAATATCTTAACAAAAGAGTATGAACAGCAAATCCCATACTACAATGAACGACATTTGGTAAAACCTGGAATTACAGGCTGGGCACAGGTAAATTACCCTTATGGAAGCAATATTGAAGATACTAGACAGAAGCTCATGTATGATTTGTATTATATAAAGTATTGGAATATTTGGCTTGAGATGAAAGTTGTTTGGAAGACGGTTTTAATAGTTATAGGTAGAAAGGGAGTATAGATTTGAATACTAAAGAAATAGTCAAACTTAAAAATTTAAGCCTTGAATGCTTAATAGCACTACAAAATGACTATTTTAAAACCGAAAAACATAATTTTGAAAAATTGTTTAGCAATATAATTAGCATTATAAATCAGCAACTTTTTACTGATGAACACATAAAAATTTTAGAAGTTTTAGAAGAAGAAATTTGTCAAGAGATAGAAAAAATATATGATAAATTCAAAAAAAATCAAACCAATATAAATATATATGATATAAAATCTTTTAATAATTTTTATACCAATAAACAAATAAGGCACAATATAAGTACTTTTCAAAAATATGTAGGCAAATATCCGTATATACTTTTACCATTCGCTATAGGTTTTATTATATGGGTAGTATATTTTATTTTTAATATAGGATATATTCCTAGTATCAATAAAGAAGATTTTTTTATGCAAATTTTAAGTTTGAGTGTGTTTGGTAGCTTTTATTTAGTGATATTTTTTGGGTTATATTTTTTACAAACATACTCATATTTT
>PDWI01002224.1_pt1 | contig 29501 bp, 21 predicted proteins | sample 1430891 | NCBI WGS metagenome assembly PDWI01 (sample SAMN01162508, study PRJNA174530) | Oral metagenome, whole genome shotgun sequencing project. | biome: Marine environment; feature: Marine mammal; material: Swab sample of the gingival sulcus; isolation source: swab sample of gingival sulcus... | reverse complement strand
TTTGGGCAAACATTAAATCAAATTCTGGATAAAAATGAAAGAATTTTAAATGTACCTGCTCACAATGAATTAGACTATGTTGAACGTTTCAAAAGACTCGTAGAAGAGGTATATTCTAAATACCAAAAAAAAGTTGTAATTCTAATTGATGAATACGACAAACCCATCTTAAACAATATAGAAGAGAAAAAAGAGAGAAATTTAAGGAGGAAAGAATTAAAAAGTTTCTATGAAGTCATCAAAGACAGCGATATGTATATCCGCTTTGTTTTCTTAACAGGCGTAAGTAAATTTTCAAAAGTTAATGTTTTTTCGGGGCTTAATAATATTACAGACATTAGTTTAAAATCCAAGTATGGTAATGTTTGCGGGTACACACAGCACAATATTGAAAACGAATTTAGCGAGTACCTGCAAGGAGTTGATTTAGAAAAACTAAAAGAATGGTATAATGGTTATAATTTTTTAAAAGACAATGTTTACAATCCTTTTGACATCTTGTTGTTTATTGACAATGACTTTAAATATAAAAATTATTGGTTTGAGACAGGCACGCCTTTATTTTTAATAAAATTATTAAAAGAAAAGAATTATTATTTACCGAATTTAAACAATATAATATTAGGCGATGAAATTATGCAATCGTTTAATATTGACAATATTAAGTTAGAAGTATTACTTTATCAAACCGGTTATTTGACAATAGAAAAAGTACTGCCAAGTTTTGACGAAACACAAAGTTTTAAACTTTGTATACCTAATAAAGAAGTAAAATTGTCATTCCACAAAGAAATTATAAGTCAGCTGTACGATGATTATAGCATAGAAAATAGAGAAAATTTATACTATTCACTTCTTGAAGGTAATTTGGATAATTTTGAGAAAACCTTAAAAAGCCTTTTTGCCTCAATTCCGTACCATAATTTTGCAAAAAACAACATAAATATCTACGAGGGATTTTATGCAAGTGTAATTTATGCTTATCTGGCAAGTCTGGGATTACCTTTACAGGCCGAAAACCCAACAAACAGAGGTCGTTTAGACTTAAGTCTGAAAATCGACAACAAAATATACCTCATAGAATTTAAAATGGGCGACCAAAACGCTTTAGCTCAGATAAAAAAGAAAAAATATTACGAAAAATTTTTAAATCAGGATAAAGAAATTTATCTGATTGGCATAAATTTCAGCGAAGAAGAGAAAAATTTGAGTAAGTTTGAATGGGAAAAACTACCTTAAAATATTTCATAAAGTCCAATAATACACCTCTTTTATAAAAGTATTAATTACTCACATATTAATCGGTGTTAGTACCTTATATTACATTCGGCAAACTGATAATAAATATCAATTTGCCGAAAGGATGTAATACCGTTTGCTGTTTTGAAGCATTAGAAGAATTAAACCCAAATCCACAAACTAAAAGAAGAATTGGAATTGCTAATCCTACTAAATATTACATCGAATTATATAATGACAAAGCAACAAATAAAACCAAACCGGATGATTTTATTGAAAATTCTAAATTAAGTTTTTTTCATAAAGGGACATTAATTCTATAAAACAAAAGTAATTCTACACTGCTAAAAAAACTGACCTATTTTTCTAAAATTTTTAAAAAATACCGTATATACGCCCCCAAATTTATTTTTACGCAAAGCCTTGAGGTCTTCTTTTGATTTATCCAATATATTACCAATGCTTTTATTGCTTTCGCCACCTACACGCATGATATACAACAACTCAGGGAAGTAATAAATTTTTATAAGGTCATTTTTAAAATTGCGGATAATCAAATCGTAATCGGCAGCAATACGAAAGCTAATATCAAACATTCCGTTTTTCAAATATAACTCCCTTTTTAAGAACAAAGCGGGATGAGGCGGCATCCAACCCATTTTTAATTTTCTCAAATTAAACTTTCCCGACTTCCATTTTCTTATTACCCTGTCCGGTTGTTGTCTTGATACGTACTGCAAATCGCCGTATATAGCATCCGCTTTGGATTGTTGACACCAAAAAGCTACCTTTTCTATAACTTTAGAATGAGCATAAAAATCGTCGGCATGCAAAAAACCTATGTAATCGCCCGTAGCCTGCGCAACTCCTTTATTTAACGCATCGTATATCCCCTTGTCGGGTTCTGAAATTAATTTGTTTATACGAAATTTATATTTCTCTAATAAAACAGAAGTGTTGTCAGACGAAGCACCATCTACCACTATATATTCAATATTGGAATATGTTTGTTCCGACACTGATTTTAGAGCCTTTTCTAAAGTTGAAGCAGAATTGTAACAGGCTGTTATAATGCTTATTCTTAGCTTGTTGTGTCTGGTTTTGTCTTTCATTGACGAATTTTCGTTTTAAATCTTACCGACGAGCTAATTTGTAAAACAATCCCCTTTCTTGTCTCTCTACTGATATTTTACCGGCTTCCGAAATTTTATTTATTTCTTTTATTAATTTTTCTTGTTCTATATTAAGCATTTTCGATAAATCATTCAGCGTACAAGGACGGCGGGCAATAGTCCCTAAAATTGCGGCTTCAATATCTTTTCTGTATGTTTGTTGTTTCTTATGCTTTGCTGCTGCTGCCACTATTTGCACCTTATCCCATGCCCAATCATTTTTTATTTTTTGAAGTTGCTCTACCGTTGCAGGATATATATCGGTCTCGGTGCCGGGGCGGTCTAATGTATTTAACTGAACTATTTCGGGGTCTATTCTTTTAGCAACTTCATACAAAGCCTGCAATTCTTCAGGCGAATTATTATAATCGGGAAGTATAAATATTTCCAACCATATTTTACCCTTAAATTCTTTTGCAAATTTCTCCAATCCCTCTATACACATTGCTGCTGTAAGGTTTTCAGCAGGACGATTTATTTTTTTAAAGACCTCTTCCGAAACCGCATCTAAAGAGGGAAGTACGAGATTTGCTTTATGGAGCATATTACGTATTTCTGGCTGATAAAATAGATTTCCGTTTGTTAAAACCGCAATAGGAATATCGTTTTTTTCTTTTTTTATGAAATCTATAACCTCCCCCATCGCACTGTTTAGAGTTGGCTCGCCTGCTCCTGAGAAAGTAATATAATCGGGTGCCGGATTGTTATTGAAATAATGTTTCAGTTCCTCTTTTATTTTTTCAAAGCGCACATATTCTTTACGTTCCAAAGTCAGTCGGGTTGTTTTGCCTGCTTCGCAATACACACAATCAAGCGAACAAACTTTTTTAGGTACTAAATCCACTCCTAAAGATACGCCTAAGCGTCTTGATAAAACCGGTCCGAATAAATATTTATACATAAAATTTTAATTTGAAATATGTTTTGAAAAAAGATTAGGATAATCAGTAACTATTCCGTCTATATTTATTTTTATAAATTTACTTCCGCTTTTTTTAGTGTTTACGGTTTGAACATTGAGCTTTTTGCCCATTTTTTTAACTTTATCTATCAAACGATAAGACGCAAAATTATTATTTATTGTAAATTCTTCAACAAATTTATATTTATCAAGTGAACTAAAATGGAAACCTTTAGCATCATAATAGAAAAAAGGCGTATCGGCTATCAAAACCTTGTGTATTCTGATATTCGGGTCTAATTTATGTATACTGAAAATTACATCATCAAACGATGATTGTACAATAATCCGATTTTTCATACCTGAATTATTTATAATTTTGACTAAATTTTCTTCTAAATCAGGATACAATTCATTGCCCTCTTGTATTTCCAGGATGAGTTCACATTTATCCTTTGCTATTTCCATAACTTGCTGTAAAGTAGGGACTTTAGTATCGGCATACTGCTCGTTAAACCATTTGCCGGCATCTAATTTTTTTATTTCATTTAGTGTAAGTTCATGCACCAAACCTTTACCATTTGTGGTACGTTCTACCGATTTGTCGCACATTAGAACTATTGCCGTATCGGCAGTTTGTCGTATATCTATTTTTACTCTATCAACCCCCTGCTCTATTGCTTCTTTTATTGCAGGCAAGGTATTTTCAGGCGCTACCCCCGATGCTCCTCTGTTTGCTATTATTTTTATATCTGCTGAATGCCCTATTTTATTTTTTGTTATAAAAATAGGCGTTATCGAATACGACCCATAAACGAGCAGCAACAATAAAATGTATAATAATAAACGAATTCCTTTTTTCATGTGTTTATTTTTTTAGCTGGAAGTTAGAAGTTGGAAGTTGGAAGTTTCGGGCTTCAGCCTCTGTCTTCGGTCTCCCGTCTCTACAATTATTCCGTTGTGTATTTCTCAATAGTAATTTCATATATACTATGGTTCAGAACAGTTCCTACAAATTTTTATTGCAGACCTGTTTTTTCTTAAATTTTTTCTAAAATTTCGAGCAAGTTCATTATTGTTTATCTCCTTAAAAGACTGCTCACGTATATTTCCGAATGAATATTTTGCACTTTTATCAAAACAACATGGCAAAACCTCTCCGTCCCATGTTATTACAGCTGTGTCCCACAGTCGCTTGCATCTGTTTCTTAGTTTGGTTTTTATTTTTGTATTACCTTTGTCGTCTTGCTTATAGCGTGAATAGCGTTCATCTTTGGGCATCAAGCTATTCCCTTTTTCATAATTATAGAATTGTGCTTTTTTGGCTTTGTATTTATCAACACCCACCGATTTTGCAAAATTCTTCAATTGGTCTTGTTCATGTAAATTAGAGCTTAATAAAAGTGATTGAAGTATAACTTTAGGTTTTGCCTCTGAATATGCTTTGCGTAAAGACATAAACCTTTGTATATTTTCTAATACAAGCTCTAAACTTCCACCTTTTCGGTAGGCTGTGTATGTCTGTTTGCTTATTCCGTCTAAGGATATAATCAGTTCATCTAAGCCTGATTTCAGTGTAAGTTGTGAATTTTTTTCATTTAAAAAATGAGCATTTGTTGAACTTATGGTATATATATTTTTTGTATGTGAAGCATAATTTACACATTTAAAAAAGTTTTTACTCATGTATGGTTCACCTTGAAAATATAATATCATTGCCGATATGTATGGAGCAGTTTCGTCGGTTATTTTTTTAAAAAGACTAAAATCAATTTGTCCTTCGGGTCGTTCTAAATTTTTCATACCAACGGGACATTGCGGACAAGTCAAATTGCATCCGGCAACCGGTTCCACCGACAAACTTACAGGGTAAGCCGGACGGAAAGTATTGTCCCACAGTATTGAACCGGCATAGGCTGCGTAAATTTTAGCAGCGTTCAATGTACGTTTGAAGGTTAATTTTTTTATTTTACTCACAGGGTAAAGAGGGATTTGTTGTATTATTGTATAAAATAGAATGAATGGTTGCCGGACTATAATTATTTGGCTATTTCTTTTTTCTCCTTTTCAAATTAGTACCAACACTTGCTTTTTTATATTTAGGTTTAAATCAATAATTTATAGCCATTGCTGCCGGTAGAATTCTTTTAATCTATTGTATGCCACTTTAATATGAATAGGTTTCATAATTTCTTTTTTTCGTTTTGTCCATTCTCCAATTTTATTTACAATTTCATCAGGATTTGAAATTTGTTCATTTTGATTAATATAATCAACAGTAGCAAGCAATTCTAATCCATAAGGTGATTCAAATCCTTCAATTAATTCTTTTATTTTTTTAAGTCTTTCTTTTTGATTAGTATCTAATTCTTTTTTAACATAATTTGCAACTTTCTCAAAATGGTTGATTGATACTATTGAACTTGGCTTTGTATCTTCGTGTTTGAAACTTAAATAATAACCATTTAGATACTTCAATAAATGTTGTAATCGATTTGAATATGGACCATAATACCCTTTTTCATATTGTAAGTTTAGAGGTTCGCCCATTCGTTGTAAAAAATATGCAACTTTTTGGGCAACTAATAAATTAATTGAATAACCTAATACCTGATAATCTCTCAATGCACAAAGGAGCATAGCTCTTGCCGGTGTTAATGCAATTTCTTTTTTGGCAGGCACGGTTTGATTATTAAACCCCGGTTCATAAATAATTACTTCAATATTGGGGTCTATATTTTTTAGTTCATTAAGAATTATAGGTTTTACTATATTCCAGTTTAATCCGCCATTACCACACCCCAAGGGTGGAATTGCAATTGATTTTATTTGATTAATTTTTATTGTTTCAACTAAATCTTTCATTCCGTTTTCTATAAACTCAATTCTCGAACGTCCTCTCCAATGTTCTTTTGTAGGAAAATTTATAATAAATTTAGGCGTTATCTGCCCTGTATTGGTAGTAAACATCTGTCCAACAGCAAATTCTTTATTACTACATGCTTCTTTATATAGTTTATAATTTAAAGGATATGCTTTTTTAAAAGCAAGCGCAATTCCTTTGCCCATAACACCTACCGTATTTACCGTATTTACTAAAGCATCTGCATCAGAAGTTAAAATATTTCCTTTTGTAAATTTTATCATATTCAATAGTATAAGTTTGGTTTAACAATCACATGGCACTCAATATTGTATTTAGCAAGTTTAGTTAATGTTTTACTTTTAACCTCTTCATTATAAACAGCAATTGCACCTATTGTTGAAATTGGAACTTCTTTGTATATTAGAAATTCTGCTTGTTTTCTTCTTTTTCGGTCGGGGTCATCTTCTGTATCGTTCCACCTAATGAGATTTACTGCTTTCCAATCAATTTCTTTTAAATCTTCTTCTTTATTAAAAAATTGAGAAAATTGATGGTAACCATGTCCATCAGTAAAAACAAACTCTAATTTATTTTCTTTTACTTTTTGAAAACTTGAGATTAAATAAATTATGTCTGCCGGATTGCGTTTAGGAACATTATTAAAACCTTTTTGAATGTTATACAGCATTGGAGACCTTGCGCCAAAATAAAATGAAACATAATCAGAAAAACCTCCATTAGGGGCAATTGGGATTTTTCTTGATTTTCTGCTTTTAATTAATGATAAATCTCCAATTCCAATGAAATTCGGATTACAATTATTAGAATTTGGACAAGAAAGTACTTTAGATTTCAAAATAAAATCTAGATTATCAATGTGAGTTATTCGATACAGGTATATAGTATCCGGTACTTTCATTTGTTTTATTTTACTGTCGAAAAAATAATGTAACCGAGTTTACAAAGTATTTAAAACTCAAATATTTATCAATGGAAATCTATTATACCCTCAAATCGCTTTTCAAGGTGGCGTTTAATTAAATTTCTTAAACATTTGTTTTGAGTCTATTTTATTTTTTTCAAAATAATATGCTAAAACATAGTTTAGATTTTGTAAATTTCAAAACAAATATTCTAAATACACCTAAATAATACATACAACAAAAGGAATGAATGAAAGAATCATTCCTTTTGTTGTGTCTAATAGTCTCTAATATTATATTCAGCTATTGATTTTTTCCTACGAAAGACATTATACCAACGGCACATGTTTTTTTATTTCCTTTGCCTTTCTTAAATCGAATTGAGACATAGTACATTCCTGAGCGCCCACAAACGTAGTCGAATATTGGTTTTCCGTTTACTGTTTTACCCCAAGGTACATTTTCGGGGTGTTGGCTGTCGAATAGGGTCAAAACAACCTTGTCTTCAAATTCGGGAGGTGTGCATAAAATAAAACGATAACGAGTACCTTTATTTAGCATTACAGTCCATTTGGTACCTGATTCGGTAGTACCTCTTACTTTACGGAGTTTTGTATTAAAGTCTCTTAGGTATATAGCATTACGCCCTTTTGTGGCACATTGATAAACCATCTGCTGTTTGCATTGTGCTTTAATTTGGTTGTTGTTTCCTGCAAAAAGGGAAAAAAATGCTGACAATACTAATATTAATGTTGTCTTCTTCATGCTATGCGGAGATTAGTTTATTACGAATATTAACTATTAATTCGGTGATTTCTTTAAATTGTTCTTCTGTCATCTCAATGGTTGTATATTCATCCGGTATTATTACGGGAATATCATCAACTATTTCTTTTCTTAATTCTCCCTTAGTAGTTGTGATAACTACACCTTGGTAAGCTTCTTTTAGAGCTTCAAATTCTTTAATTAGTTCGGGGAAATAGGGTTTGTCTTTGAAAAAATTAATTACATATATAAGATCACCGAGAATTTCTTTTTGTTCGCCTATGCGATTTCTTATGTCTTTATCGGGTTTGAACTCATAAACTTTTGCTGCAAGAAACATGCCTTCCAACCATACTCCCGTAACCATTAATGCGCTTAGGTCGCTTCGGTTAGTTGAACGTAGGTGTTCGTCCATTTGGTGGTAGCTGTTTACTGATTGAAACATAAGTTCATTGAGGTCTTCACTATTTGTTGCCAAACGTTTTAATGTTTGAAAATCAAAAAATTGGTCTACGTCTAAGTCATCTGCTATTCGCTTTATTACAGTAAGGTATTCTATAATGGCGTTAGTTCTGTTGTAGACGTTTAGGTAGCCAAGGTCTGCACTATAAAATCCCAGTCCAAGGGCTTTTTTAAAGTTTGTGTCAAATCCGTCTGCCAGTTCGGAGGAGACTAAGTAATTTTTAGAATAGGGTGCATTCATATCTTCTATGGTAGCAGCCATTTCGATAGGGGCAGGCAGACTCTCTATAAGGCGGTTAATAGCGGTAGGGTCTAATTGATTTTGAGCGTTACTACTGCTTTGTTCCGGTCCCATAATTACTTCGTCGCTCCCGTCTCCGTCGTTGCAGGAGATGCTTAGGAGCATTACAAAAACTATATAAATTATTTTTTTGAACATACTTAGTTTTCGTTTGCGTATTTTTGAACAAAGATATTAAAAAAACGAGCGTAAAAAAACCTATTTCATAAATATATTTTAATTTCTTAAAAAAAGTTTATGCTAAGTGTTGTTTACTTGGATATTAGCTTGTTGTTGGTTTGTTTTGTTTATCTGTATTTTTTTTATTATTTTTTTGAAATTTGGTATTTTTTAGTTTGTTTTTTATTTCTTCTGAGCTTATTTTCCAATTTTGTTCACTAAAAAAATGTATGGTTTTTTTCAAATGTTCATAGTACAGTGGTGGGTACAAAAGTATTGCCATTGCTACTATAACTAAGAGGTTGAACCAAAATGTGGAAAAATATTGTCCCATGAAATATTTTTTGGGCGCATAAAAATGTGTTCTAAATCCTATAAATCCGGAGTTGTCCGGCATTAAATAAATAGGCTCTTCTTGGCGTACTAATTTATCTTTATAACGTAAAATTTTATTTCTTTCATATACATTGCGTACAATATCGTCAAGATGTTCGTTGTGATATTTCTTACGCATTCTGTTATAATAACCTTTTGATTGTGTGTTTTGATAGTAAATAATTTCTTCTTTTCTACGGTCTGTGTAAGAGTATATTTGTTGGTAAAATCTATCCCATGTATTATAGTGTTCGGCTAATTGGTCGCCTATTTCTTCGGTCGTATATTCGTCCATGGTTATTTCTTTCAGTAATTCTTTAGGTACATAAAAGCGGTCTTCGTCTTCTATGATTACATCAATTTCATCATCCGACAGTTTTTTACGGAGTTCTGCTATTTTTCTGTTTTCTTTATTTGTTTCATTCAGTAGTAAACTTATGTGATTTTCTTTTTGTTCTAAAAGTGAATCTCTATTTATTTCTGTATCTTTAAGTTCTTGTTCTATTATTTCTAATGCGTCTAAACTTTCTATAAGCGCCGGAATATAGTGTGTACGTTTAAATCCTGCGGTACTTTTTAATTGGTCTGTTTCAAAATAGGGAATTTGAAATTTGTTTTGTGTAAATTGATGCACCATAAGAGCTTCGTATGCCCAACGCGACACCATAAATTCGGCAACTAAGGGTACTTTATCTACACTGCCTATTTTTCGGTTTAGTTTATCGAAACTGAACATAGCACCACCGAGTGCCATTAATGGTATCATTATCAATGGTATAAGTATGTATATTGTTACAGCGGTGTTGAATGATTGGGATATATTTAGCCCTACCATGTTGGCAAATACAAATACACTGAATAGTATAATCCAATATTCAAAATACATGTCTGTAATTCCGAGCGTTGTGTTTCCTATCAACACGTAGCTTATGGCTTGTATTGCCGATATTGTAGTAAGTATGGATATTTTAGAAATTAAATATGCTGAGCGGCTGAGGTTTAGAAATTTCTCTCGTACTAATATTTTTCTATCTCTAAAAATCTCTTCAGCGCTTACTGTAAGTCCTAAGAAAAGGGCAACTACTACACTCATAAATATGTATGGTGGTATATTTTCGTTGTCGTAAAATATATATTCGCTTGAGTTAGGGTCTGCAATGTATCTTATTAGCGATGCCAGAATAAAAGCCAAAAGAGGTGCTTCAAGCATATTTAAAATTATGTACTGAAGATTGCTTATTTTTGAGAGTACATCCCTAACTGTAAATAAGCTTAGCTGTTTGAACCACCCCGGTATATTTAAAGTACTGGGTGGGTCATCTTTTACTTCGTGTATTTCTTCAGGTTCTCGGCTTTCGCGAAAATGTGTTTCCCATGCTTCGGGCGATATTTTCCTTTTTTCGGTATATTGTCCGAACTCATCAACTACTTCTGCTTCTACTATATCAAATATCAATTCGGGGGTTACATCACCGCATACGGAGCATTCGCCAAGCTCGCTGTTTATTTGGTTGTCTATTGTTTTGAAATATACTACTGCTTCCACCGGATTTCCGTAGTATATCATGTAGCCGCCTTGGTCTAATATCAACATTCTGTCGAACATTTTATATATATCCGACGAGGGTTGGTGTATTACTACGAATATCAATTTCCCTTTTTGGGTAAGCTCACTGAGGAGTTCCATTACATTTTCGGAATCGCGTGATGACAGTCCTGAGGTTGGTTCATCTACAAAAAGGATTGAGGGTTCGCGTATTAGTTCCAGAGCTATATTTAATCTTTTTCTTTGTCCGCCGCTTATCGTTTTGTTCATAGGACTGCCTACTTTCAGGTCTTTTTTTTCATAAAGTCCTAAATCTTTAAGCGTTTTGTTCACGAGTTTTATTATTTCTTCCTCGCTGCGGTTTTTAAAGCAAAGTTTTGTATTATAGTATAAATTTTGAAAAACTGTAAGTTCTTCTATCAAGAGGTCGTCTTGTGGGATATATCCGATTACACCTTTTATAAGTTCGGCATTTTTGGGCAGGTGCATGTCGTATCCGTTTATTTCTACTTTCCCCGACGAAGGTTTTGTTATACCTGCCAGAGTATTCAGTAGTGTTGTTTTACCGGAACCGCTTGCGCCCATTATTCCCACTAATTTCCCGTGATTTACAGCAAAGTTTATGTTTCTTATTCCTATTGCTCCCGATTTGAATTTGTATTCTAAGTCTTTTACTTCAAATGACAGTTGAGAAATTTTCATACCTGTCATAAATTTGGCAACTACATCGCTATAATACACGGGTTTGCCTTTAGGTGTTCTTATAGTACCTCCGGGAGCAAATACATATATTCGGTTTTTGAATACCCCTGTGCTACTTAAAAATACGTCTGCGTGTCCGGTGTATTTTAAGAAGTATAGATCTACACTTTGAATTTGTAGAATAAAGAAACTTCCGTCAGACATCGCTGTGTCTATTTTTTTTGTAAGGGTACTTTTGGCGGGCTTGTTGTTTATTATAAGTACTGATTCTGTATCGAATTCTTCGTATTTTTCCGATATTACGAAGTGTTCTATTTCTTTATATATTTCTTTTGGTATGTTAAAAACGTCGGCTACTGTATCTATTATTGCCATACGTTGTGCTGTGAATTTTTTTTCGGTATTAACCATTTCAAATAGGCGCACTAATACCACAAATTTTTGTTTTTGGTTTAGTGTACGGTTAATTTTTCTACAAATTCCCAGCACTCTCACAGAGTCTACTACTTTTGTTCTTCCTTCATCGCCTGCTCTTTGAGCTTTTTTCCTTTGTTTTCGTTCTTCTACTTCGGCTTTTTTAACAAAGAGTTGAAGATATTCTTGGACTTGTTGCTCACCAAGTTGCGATCTGAGAAATATTTTTATATATTTTATTTCTTCAGAAACCACACCTTCGTCCTGCTTTGCAATGATTGCAAAGAGTTGCATTAAAGCCTTGAGAATTTCTTCACTCATTTATTTTGTTGTTTAATTTTATTTTTTTAGTCGAGAGAGTAGCTTACTTGTTCAAAGGGTACTTCTACTATGTCGGCATATTCTTCGCCTGCTTCTTCCATGTCTTCGTCGTCGTCGGGGAAGTGCCAGCGTATTAACACGTCGTTTCCTTCTTCGTGTAGTAGTTCTAATTTCAACAGTATGTCCAACAATAGTTTAGAGGACGCTGTATTGAAGTATTCTAATTTGAAGTTGAATATTGTTTTTTCTAAAGGTTTTTCGATGTATTTATCAAGCCAATTTAATATCGGGTCGTAAAAAGTAACTACGTCTTCCGGCAGTGAGCGACCTGATATTTCCATGTAGGGATTGTCTGTACTTGCGTCGAGTATAACTTTTGGTGTGTCTTCGGTTCCTTGAATTCTTATTATATCCATTGTTTGTTATTTTATTTTTTTCTTAAAACTGTTGATGTTAATACAAAGAATGAGTTTTCGTCGTCTATGTCGAGAAATGAGTATATTAGTTTTTCTCCTGTTTTTCGGGCAATATCAATAAAGCCAAGTCCTGCTCCGCCTTTTGTTGATAGTCTGCCTTCGCGCATTTGTTGTTTGTATAGTTGTTTCAGTCCGTCTTTATCCAGATTATTTATGTTTTCCAGTATTTTTTTCAAAGATTCAACTTTATCGTTTTTTATAAGGTTTCCGGTTGTGATGTTGTATTCTTTGTCGTTTTTACTTACCAGAAAAATTCCTCTTCCGTCTTTTGAGGGTACAACTTCGTGTCTGTTTTCAGAGTGTTTGCTTATGTTTTGCAGACATTCTACCATTACGTGAAACACTTTTTTCTGCACCGAGTTCGGGTCGTTTTCCAGCGACATGTTGTTCTCGGTAAGTGAGGTGAATGCCTTTGTTATTTGGTGTGTTATTTCACCTTCATAAGCTAAATGGACTTTGTTTTTTTTCATTCTAAGATAAAAATCGTAAACGAAGTCTAAGGAGTTTTGTTTGTCAAATTTTTCGGCCATAACTTTTTGCTTTAAAACTCAATTCCTATAAGGAGTATATCGTCAATTTGTTTGTTTCTTCCTTTCCAGTTTAAGTAATTGTTATAAAAGAGTTGTTGCATTGTTTCCATGCTTTTCCCTTGGTTTTGTATTATAAATTCTCTTATTCTTTTTGCTTGGTATTTTCGTCTTTTTTCTCCTCCAATTTGGTCGGGCAATCCGTCTGAAAAAATATATACCTGATCTTTCGGATGCAAATATACTTTATTTGTAACAAAAGGTTTTTCTTTTTTAGAACGAATTGGTATTCCGCCAACTGCACGAACGTCACCTTTATATATCGTTATTTCTCCTGAGCGTACTAAATACATTGGTCGGTGTGCTCCGGCAAATTCTAATTGACTTTTTTTTGTGTTTATTTTGCATAAAGCAAGATCCATGCCATCTCTGGCATTTGCATCGGGGTAATCCTGCTTTAATGTTTTTCTTACCTGTGTATGAAGTTGGTCCATTATTTCTCCTGCTTGTAAATTTCTTTGTGAGGACACTATATTGTTCAGTATGAAGTATCCTATGAATGATAAAAGTGCTCCGGGTACTCCGTGTCCGGTGCAATCAACCGCCGCAATATACACATTATCTTCGAAAACATAAAACCAGGGGAAGTCTCCGCTTACTAAATCTCGTGGTCGATAGAATATGAAAGATTCGGGAAGGTATTGTTTTATGTGGCTTACAGAGGGTATGATGGCTGATTGAATTCTTTTTGCATAATTTATACTTTCTGTTATACTTTTATTTTTTTTCTCAATTTCGAGTTCTATTTTCTTGCGTTCTGTGATGTCGTGGGCTACGAAAAGTATTGTTTCAAGTTCTTTTTCTTGGTTAAATTCGGGGATGGAGTTAAATTGTACTATAATTTCTTGGTCGCCTGCTTTTGGGAAGCTTATTTCTTGTTCTATTACTTGCTGTTTATTAAGTGTTTGGGTTAATAATTTTTCAAAGATATTTTTGGTTGAATTGTTTATTTCGAGATAGTCTAAGTAGTTATCGGTAGCTTTTTCAGAGCTTATTCCGAGGTAGTCATTTATTATTGGATTTGCGTAATATATTTTTTTATCAGGCCCCATTCGTAGAATCATGTCGCGTGAGTTTTCTGAGAGTGCTTGCATTTCGCCGCTGAGGCGTTGTGCTTTTTCGGCTACTTTTCTCACGGTAATGTCTCGTGTGTTGAACAGGATACCGCCTATTGCGGGGTTGTGACTGAGATTACGTCCTACTGTTTCGAGCCATAGTACTTCTTTGTTTTTGTTTTCGTATCTGTATTCAAATGTTAGTGTTATGCCCGGTTGTTTAATTAGGTCGTTGAATGCTTGTTGCAATAGTGCTTCGCCTCGTTCAAATCGGTTTTTGCCTATCATTTCTTCGGGGTAAAAGCCCAGTATGTTTTTGACCGAGGGGCTTATGTATTTTACAATACCTGTCTGGTCGTAGATGGTTATTACTTCTGATGCGTTTTCTAATAAAGCATGTAGTCTTTTTTGTCCTTGTTCTACTTCGGTTATTTTTGCTGCCAGGTCTTCGTTTGAACGTTGCAACTCTATTTGTGTAAGTTGCATTTGTCGGGCATTTTTCTTTAGTTGTTCTTCGTTTTTACGAAGTTGTTTGGTTAGGTTTTGTGATTCTTCGAGTAGTTGTTCGGTTCGGGTGTTTGATTTTAGATTAAAAAGTGTTTGCCCTATAATTTTGCTAAGTTCATTTATTAGGGTTAGCATTTGTCCGGGCATTTCTTCTTTCAAAGATGCTATTTCTAATATACCTTGTAGTTTTTCATCACCCATCAGAGGTGATATTAGTAGGGTCTTTGGTTTTTTGTCGCCGAGTATGCCGGAGGTTATAGTAAAGTAGTCGTCAGGTATTTCTTTGCGGTATATATATTTTTTTTCAAATGCTGCTTGTCCTATAAGACCTTGTCCTATTCGGTAGTTGTTGTGTATATATTTTTTTCGGTTATATGCGTAGGTTGCTACGTTTATTAAGAGTTTTCTGTGTTCATCGTATAGAAAAAATGCGCCTTGTACAGAGTTGGTAAAAGATATTAAGTTCTCTAATGTTTCATAAGCTAATTCTTCTATGTTGTTGTATTTACGAAGTATGTCGGCTATTATTTCTTTTCCGCGAGTAATCCAAGTTTGTTCTTGTTCTTTTTGGTATGTGTTAATTAAGTTTTTCTGCATGTTGTACAGCGCCTGACCTAATTTATCCCCTATAATAATTTTTTCTTTTGTTGTTGTAAAGTCGCCTGTACCTATTTTGGTAGCAAGTTCCGAGTTTGTTTCTATCTTATTTTCAAGTTCCAGTATTTCACTCATTAAGAAATTACGTTCTTTTCTCACTCTTATATTAATAAATATTGATGCAAAAAAGAATGCGAAAGGTATTAAGTTTGTTATTACAAGAAGTGGATTTTCGGAGTGAATTTTTGATAATGTTTCAAGCGTGAACTCATATTTTTTTGTATAAAAAACAACGATATATGCTAACAAAGCAATAATTAATCCGAAAAGGGCTGTTTTAAGGGCTTTTTTAAAGTCCTCATTTCTATCCTCTTGCGGGTTGTTTATTATATTTTCAAAAATAAATTTATTCATTTCTTGATTAAGTTTTTATGTCAAAACCAAAGCCTTTTATAAAATTCTTTTTATTTGTTTCAATAATTATGCCTTTATTGGTTTCATCATTTTATAGAGTTTCTGTAAATACTTCATCTATCCACTCAAAGTATTTTTTGTCGTTTGTATTTGCTTTTTCTTGTATTATTTTTTCTACTGGGGCTTTGTTTTCATCTATTTTTTTCAATAAAGTTTTTTTCTCTTTATTAATTTTTTGCAAGTCTGTTTGCAGCTTTTGGTTTTCTTTTGTTAATTTTTCAGCATTTTTAATTGTTTCCTCTAACAGTTTTGTTGTTCGGATTTCTTTTTTCTTTTGTTTTGATATGTCGTTTCCTATTAGAAGAACTTTTTTCACATTGTTTTCATTGTCCATCAGTGGTATCATTTGAATGAATATCCATGCGCGATGTCCAAATTTTGTTTTAATTTGTGCTGTTAATTTTGCTGATTGTTTTTTGAATACTATGTTTATATTTTGGTCAAAATTTTTAATATCTTTTTCAAAAAGCAGCATTCTAAAATCTTTACTTTTCAGTTCGTCTTTATAAAAATCTGTAAGGTTCAGAAAATTACGATTAAAATCTTCCATTAAGCATTCTAAATTTATTTCGCATTTTAGGAGGTTTTTATCAATTACATTTACTAAAGCCGACATTTCCTGTTCATTCTTTTTGGCTAAGTGTTGCGCATATATTAATTCGTCAAATCGTTTGCGCATTTTTGTATCTTGAATTGCCAGTTCTTCTGATTTTTTTCTGGATTCTTCCAACAACGATGCGGTTTGTTCCGTAATTTGTACTGAGCGCAAAGCTGAACCTATATTTTGAGCTATCTCTTTTATAAAGTCTACTTCGTGTTGTTTAAATTTGTTTAAGGATGCTATTTCTACTATGCCCGACATTTCATTTTCGGCTTGTAGGGGTACTATTATCAGGCTTCGGGGCGAAGCGCCTCCCAGTCCCGATTCTATTTCCAAATAATCTTTCGGAATATCATCGAGCCAATAGGTCGTTTTTTCTAATGCTGCCATTCCCAAGAGCCCTTCGCCTACGGGTATGGTTTTGGTTAAAAACTTTTTACGGTCATAAGCAAAAGCCGCTGTCAATTCCAAATAGGCTTGTTTTGATTGTTTGTCTTTCAATAAAAAAACTCCGCCTTGTGCTGCACCAAGGTATTTTACCAACCCAACTATTACTTTGTCTGCCAAATCGGAAATAGTGCCTGCGCTTTGTAATATTTTGGTTATTTCGTTATGTCCTGCGGCTGACCATTGCCTTATGGTTTCAATTTTTTGTCTTTCTTTTTCTTGATTTCTCCTATTTTGCAAATCATTGCGCAACATTGTAAGATTTTCATACAGAGGTGTTTCTTTTATTGCATCATCCGGCTTTGTTTCCAATTCTCTATCGTATAGTTTTTTTACAAAAGTACTTAAACCGGGAAGTATTTGTCTGAATTCGTAAAAGTTTTTGAATAAATCTTTAAAAAAATAGTTTGAATAGTCTATTTCTATTTCATTAAAGGCATTTTTCGGGTTTGACATTTGAGTAGCTAGTACTTTTAATTCAACAAATACTTTTTTATTAAGTAAAATCCACAGAAATATTATTGTAATTATAATTAGTATCAGGATTAAAATAAGTGAAATTTCTTGATTAAGGTCATGTTTTTTGTATTGTTCTTGGGCTACAAAAATTAAATCATTGTTTATTGTTTCGGCTTTATGCAGTATTGTTTGAAATTTGCTTATTGATTTTATGATAAGTTTATTTTTTTGTTTTTGGGTGTTGTCTATTGTAATTTCAGGATTTGAGACATATATATAGTATGGGGTTTCAATAATATATTCTGAAAGTTTGCGTATGCTTTCAATTACGGGTTTTATTTTAGATATTAATTTTCGGTAATTTTCATCAGCCGGAGGAATAATTTGGTTGTTAGTTATTTCGGGTATATTGCCGCCATTAAAAAAAACTCCGTATGACAGACGATATAATAACACTGAACGTTTAATGTTTTCTTTTGCTTCTGTCGCTTCTGTTTCTATGCGGGCTGTATTATAGGCAATATCTTTTAATAAGTACTTGTTTCTTAGCAACAATAATTTTTGGTTTGAAACGGTTTGTTTTTTTGTATCAAAATATTTAAAAAAGAAAAGCCCCAACGTACTCAGGGTTACCATGAGTATGAATAAAATAAGAAGTAAATAGGTCGTTTTCCCTTTAGGTATCATAATTTACTTTGATAGTATCGTTACAAATTGTCAAAAGTAATATTTTTTTTGAAATTGTTATGTTTTTTTATTTTAATCTTGCTTAAAATTATTTTCTCATTTTTTTACACAGATAAGCATAATCATCAGACAAATAAAAAGATGCCAGATTTATTACTCGTATTAATAATTCGGGATATTTATGGCTTCCGTCATTATTTTTTGCGTATATCAATTCTTTTATGTTGATATTTTCATCTGTAAAAATATCTTTTTGTGTATAAAAATATGTTAATGCTTTTATGGCGGTTTGTATATCGGGCGAAAACAGTAAGCCTGCTCTGTCGGCTGAAACTGATAGTAAGCGCCCTGCTAATATCAAGCGTTTGCTGTCTTTTGAGTGTGTATTTTTTTTGTATTTTGATTTCAAAAAAGCATACAACGTATTGAGTGCTTCAGTTTTGTTTATATTATTTTGGTTCAAATCAACAGAACGGTGTAGGGCTTCTGTCAATAATGTAACTTGCTCAATATCGGCTATACTCTTTCCTTTTAACCCTGCGGTACTTACTGAATTAGCAAAACGGTCGAGGTTTATTTGTCCGTCGCGTGTAAAGTTTTGCCAGATACTTTTAGCCGTAATTTTTGCATGTCCGTGCAATATATGGGCTAACTGTCTTGCAGCCAGCACAATAATAACATCATGGTTTTGTTCTACTAATGTTTTGCCTATTATTATAAATGGTGGTTCGCCCGGATATGCTAATAGTTCGTTAGCCATGTCGCCATGCGCCAGATACCATTCCGTTTTTGGCACACCCATAAGTGTAGCCATTCTGCGAAGTTTTTCCATAAGCTCGGGTTTGTCTTCTGTTCGGAATAGTTCGGTATAAGATTTTACGAAAGTGAAATCGGTATTTTTATTGTTAGCCAACCATTTTTTTATGTATCTCATACTGCCGTTACTTCGTTCGGCGGGATGTTTAAGCTTTTTATTGCGTGCAGTGGCTTTCAGAGGTTTTAACTTTGAAAAATCTATATTTGCAGGGGCTTCTTCTCGTGTTTCGTTGTTTAGCAAAGCAAGTAAATCTTTAGCTCTTGCCGAAAAAATTGTTTCTTTTTCGGCGAGCGCCTGTAAACGTTCAATATTAAGGGGTTGTGTCTCTGCCAAATAGTGTAAATATTCATCAGTTTTGTCTTCTCGTCTTTTCAGCATAAGCTCATAAAGCTCCGATAATAAATATTTTCCGCCTTCGGGCGAAAGTAAATCGGTTGCTTTATCGGGCATCAATAAAGTTAATTCTTCTTCGGGTAGAACTTTCTGTATTTTTTTTATCAATTTATCAGCCTGTTCATTTTGCTCTGCTTTTATTAAAAATTTAGCATATAACATGCTGATTAATAGCTTTTTACCTTTATCCTTACATTTTTTTATAAAGTCCTTATATATAAATTCTGCCGCCGGCAAACCATTTGCAAAACTCTCCTGAGTTGAGCCTGCATGTAACAACAAATTAAGGAATACAGCTCTTTCGTCATGAGTAATGCCGGAACGCATGAGTACAAATTGATATTTCTCGCCACTCACCGGTTTTGATAAAACTTTTGCTGCTTCGGCAAATAAAATATCTCTGTGTTCTTCGTTTACAAATGTTGCGTTAGCTTTTATGAAATCTATAAACATGCGCGAAAAATCATAGAATGAATCTCCTGTTTTCTTTCTCATGAGGCGCATCATATTGTTTGCCGTAACCATTGCGCCGGCTTCATAATTTATGCTTATCACTTCTTTCAGTCGAGTTTCAATATCGGCACCAAGCAGTTTCCTTGCCGGTTTGAAATATTTTTTGCTTTTCGAGGCGGGTTGCATGCTTAGGTTGTCGTCGGCAACATAATTTGTTTCCCAAAAACCTTCAGCTTTTAAATCTGTATTTGATAATTTTTTATAATACACTGCCGTACTGTTTGAATTAAATCCGACTAAGGCAGTGTCATGTTCAGATATTAATAAACAAAATCGTTTGGGGTTTAAATCTGTTTCGGGTTCGTTAAATTTCAGCTTGTTTACAGGCAAAGCTGCAAGTATCAGTTCATCTTTTTCGCACAGCGAGAAAACAGATAATAATTCGAAATCGGAAAGTGAACGTGTTAGTACATTATCGGGGAATTTATAAATGTCGGGGTTTATAATTTCTTGTTCTTTTCGTAATTGATTTTCAAATGCAAGCGTAACATTACTTGGTTTTGGTTTTCCGAACACCGAAAATCCGGCGGCATCAGATTTTGCTATGTAAAATATGTAATTATCCGATTCGCCTACAAAAAATTGTTCTGTTTTGGTTCTCAATCCGCCCATTGATTTGCGAGGTATTAAAACCCTCGCCAATTGATTTTCAAAATCTTCAACAGTTGCTTTTATTTTGGCATCAGTGTTTAAAGTCTCAAGAAATTTTTGCATTGTATTGCTTAAATCGAAGCCTTCGGGTTTTGGCAGAAAACGTCCGTACTTCAAAAATAATTCTGATAAATCAAAGTTTTCGGTTTTATCGAAGTATTGATAGCGTTGTACTACTAATGCTTCTGTATCTGTAATTCCTTTTATTTCTTTCATCTGTTTACTTTTTTAGTTGGAAATTGGCGTTCTCTGCTTTTCTTCTTAATAATCATGCTACTATGTGCCCAAAAACTTTTAGACCCAAACACTTCATAAGGCAAATTTTAAACTTTTGTATTTTTATAATAATCTACTGTATAAATTTGGTCGGTGCGTTTTCGTTTTTTATTACGAAATTTATCTTTTGAATATCCTAAAGTTATTATTAATTCTATTCTTTTTTTGTCGGATATTTTCAGCAATTTTTTTATTTTATTTTCATTGAACCAACCTATCATGCAAGTCCCTAATCCTAAATCGGCTGCTTGCAGGCAGAAGTGAGATGCCGCAATGCCTATATCTATTCTGCTGAGGTCTTTATTTTTAATTTTATTGCCTAAAGTTGCGGTAAAATTCGACCCTTCGTTCACTATAACCACATGCACGGGGGCTTGTTTTGTGAAATGATTAAGCGGCAACACTTTATTAGACATTGAGTCTGAAATTTTATGGCGCAATTTTTCGTCTTTCACTACTATAAATGTCCACGGCTGCGAATTGCATGCCGAAGGCGCAAGACGTGCTGCTTCTACGCATTGTAATATCTTTTCATCTTCGGGCATTCTGCTTTCATAAGCTCTATCGCTTTGTCTTTGAGCTACTAATTGAGAGAAATCCATGTTTTTCTGATTGTTTAAAATTCCAAACGATAAAAATAAAAAAATATATAGAATTTTCAAATAATTATTTTGCTCGTATTCATAAAAATTAAGGTATACTTTATCAATTTAAAAAGTTTGTTTATAATATTGTTATTATTGAACTCATTTAAACTTTTTGTTTTTAACTGAAAATGAATGAAAATTTATTCAGATAAGACACTTTTTGCAGCACATAGTGGTGCTACGTGCCAAAAAAGTAACGAAATATGAGTAAATTTCAGTCATTTTTTAAGAAATAGAAAAAGTTTAAATGAGTTCATTATGTTTTATTGTAAATTGCCTACTTACATGTATATCCGAAAGTAGGATTTGAATTTATTTCAAAAAAACATTGATTTATTATAATTAAACTTGCATATACGAAAAATATCTTTACCTTTGGAGAATATTTTTTAATTATTACATTTATTATCATGAAAGAAGGTACAGTAAAATTTTTCAACGAATCTAAAGGCTACGGATTTGTAATTGACAACGAAACAAAAGAAGAATATTTCGTTCACGTTACAGGAATTATTGATCAAATAAAAGAAAATGATCAAGTAACATTCGACCTTAAAGAGGGACGTAAAGGTCTCAACGCTATAGAGGTTAAACTCGTTTAACACTTTTTAGTAAATTGAAAAAAAAAGACCGGCTTTTATGCCGGTTTTTTTTATGTCTTTTTTGGGTTGAATTTTAGACCGCCTGTACAATACCATTTATACTATAAATTGTCGCATCAATAGTTCGTTATTTTTTTTATAAATAACTGATAATAAGTCGTTTATAGCAATCTCTATGCAAATCTTGTAACTCTTTGATTACCAATACATTAAGCTCTTAATTGCTTTCGTGAGGGCTTCGCCGTTCTTAATTTTTCATTCTTAATTTAACGAAGTGTTGTCGCATATAAATGGAATAAAATAATCCGGTTCGTTACAAAGCCTCGTTATAACTGCGGTTATCCCTGCGTTTTATGCCTCGCCCGCCTCACTTCACTTCCCGTATCCAGTGCGACCTTTATAAGTACAAGTGGTATAAAAAAGAGAAATCCATATTTTTGATTGTAAAAATAAAATTGTAAATTTGCCAAAAGCAACGAAAACAAAAAAATAAAAAACTCACAATACCTTTTTTAATATAATTTGCGGTTGGGTAGTAAACGTTTCACTTGTTCCGTTCATTTTACAAGCCACAGCCCAGTCAGGAAACTGGCATAAGCAATTTAATCTATTACAACCAATTAAATACCCAAAATATAATAAAAAAATAAACTATGAAAGCATTAATAACAACCATTACTGTAATATTGATAGGTACCGCATTACATGCACAAAATGATAGCATTCCAAAAGGGCAAAATGATATTGTCGAAATCTATGATGTTGTGGCAATTTATATAGAAAGCACTGATAATCGGGGACGAACAAAAAATTTCGTATCAGAGTTAAAGGGAGAAATTCTCAACTATGATAAAAGTACCGGAGTATTAACTTTTAAAGACAGAGAAGGTAAAATGTTCTCTTTTGAAAGCTATGAGTACAAATATTTTGAATATAATAAGGAATTCACTAAAAAAATAAAAAAATTTTCCTTACGCCCAAGGAAAGAGACTGAATTTGAAATAACAACCGGATGGCGGGCATCATTAATATATTTCGATGATAATTTTTCTGCCGATGACTACTATTTATCTTCCGGCGGTGGAATTGGAGATTTGCCTATTTCTATTTTCTTAGGAGTTGGAAAATATTTTGGGCGTGAACACTACTTAGGAATCAATGGAGAAATTGCATTGCATGCCTATGGGAAAAATTATTTAAATACAGGTCTACGCTATTGTTTTCAGTATGATGCTAATAAACTAAACGTAGCTTTTTATCTACCTATTGAATTGAATTATTTCAGCTCTATATACGAGCATAGCTTTCAAGTAAACGATAGTTTAATGGAAACACAAAATGGTAGCACTGTATGGAAAAAAATAAATAATAAAGATATTGAATATTCATTATCTGCCATGTCTATTTCGTTAGGTCAAGGCTTTGCTTTTATAATGAACAATAAACACTCTTTAGCCTTAGAACTTTCAGTAGTAAAGTATTTCCCCTTGAGAACTAATTTTTTGAATTTAGATAGAGAAGCTCCAAATACTAGATTTTCAGGAAATGGATTTCGACTTAGTTTCATCTATAACTTATAATTGCAGAACCGATGCAATAATGATATTTTATTTGCCTGGCTAAGGTTAAATTTAAGTAAATTGTAAAAAATATCAAGGTCTAATTACCTAATTAATAACAAAATATTTTTTGCAATGAGTTCTTAATTTATATTAGTTTGAAGTTTATTTTTATATTTGTAAAAAAAGTCATGAAAGAATTTAATACCTCAGGTCCCAATATACCGTCCCAACATTATACTTTACAACGAACAAATTTAATAAAGAAAGGAATACAATTAGTTGAAAAATCAAGATATTTTACCATTTGGGCGCCACGCCAAACCGGTAAAAGTACTTATTTCAGACAGTTGGCAGAGGTTTTGCTTAATCAAGGGTATAATGTAGCATATATAAATTTTGAGGATTACAAGCAGGCTTCTATTAAAAGTTTTTTATATACTTTAACAAGATACATAAAAAATAAATGGGGATTGGATTATACCAACGAAACAGATTTATCACATATCTTTGAGTTAATCCAGACACAAAATCAATCTAAATGTGTACTTATTATAGACGAAGTTGAGGGTATTAACCCTGAATACTTTGGTAACTTTCTACACTCTATACGTAATGCTTATCACACACGCGAAGAACATTGCTTAAAAAGCGTAATTTTGGTCGGAGTTTCAAATATTGTAGGAGTAGTAAGCGATAACGCCAGCCCGTTTAATATTGCCGATAACTTAAACGTACCCTATTTTACAAACGAAGAAGTTTTTGAGCTGCTTGGACAACATGAAACAGAAACAGGACAATTATTTGACGATAAAGTAAAACAAAAAATATCGGAAATAACCGCCAATCAACCCGGACTTGTAAATGGATTTGCTAGAAAACTTGTGGAAGATAATTCTGATAAAAAACAAATAGATTACAACGATTATTTAAAAGTTGAAGATTGGTATTTACGAATTGCAATAGACAAAAATTTTGAAAATATCCATAATAAAGCCAAAAAAGAACGTAATTTTGTAGAAAGACTATTATTTACTAATGCAAAAATACCTTTTGATATAGACAGACCAAGTATAAAACTTTTACATACCAACGGTTTGATAAAAGATGATGGATACGGTTTTGTAACTTTTTGGGTGCCATTCTACAAAAAACGTCTTTATAAAGCCTTTTATCCATATACAAACGGCGAGCAAAAGGAAATCAGCCTAACTCATATTCCGTCAGATTTTTATAAAAATAATAGATTTAATATAGAAAAATTTATAAAAAACTATAAGAGTTATGCAAAAAGACGAGGTTTTAAACCGTTTATGGAAAGAGACGAAAACGGTAACTATAAATCAATAAAAGAAAGTTCCTTAATTTACAGTTTTGAAACTTTTATTACGGCAATTGTGCAAGAACTGAAAGGCAAAATATACAGAGAAGCTGATACCGGCTTGGGTAAAAGCGATATGATTATAAATATCGACAGTCAAGAATATCTTATTGAAACAAAGGTATATTCAGGCGTAAGCAGATTTGAAGAAGGAAAAGAACAACTTGCATATTACGCCAAAAATTTGGAATTAGAAAAAGCTGTTTATCTTGTTTATATGGCTAAGCGAGCCAGAATACCCGAAACCATAAAAGAACAAATAGAAAAAATAAATAACATTGAAATTTCAACATATTTAATAGAATACGACGAAACGAAATGGTAGAGTAAAAAGCACATAACACCATATTTAGGCTATGGCTGCAAAAACTATTTATTTTTCTTAACTCAGTTGAGGATTTTGAGAGTAGTGCTTTTAATTACATCACGTGTACTCCACCCCTTACAAAGCTATACAAAAGCAATATAAACAACTAACAGCCAGGCACCTACTTCATTGCCACATCTATTTTACAAACACTCGATAACCGGTATATTTAATTCGTAATTCCCAAATTACCACAGAGTTAGAAATTCTATAACTTACTCTATTCGTTTTCCTAAAACAAAATTATACCTTTGCCTCTTGCAAAACAAAATACTATGAGTCAAAAAATGATCTCCGTAAGAGGAGCAAGAGAACATAATTTAAAGAATATAGACATAGATATACCCCGTTACAAGCTCACGGTTATCACGGGTTTGAGCGGAAGTGGAAAGTCTTCGTTGGCTTTTGACACCATATACGCCGAAGGACAAAGACGCTACATTGAAACCTTTGCAGCTTATGCGCGGCAGTTTTTGGGTGGGGTGGAACGTCCTGAGGTTGATAAAATTACGGGACTTAGCCCCGTTATTTCAATAGAACAAAAAACCGTAAACAAAAATCCGCGCTCCACCGTGGGGACTGTAACCGAAACTTATGATTTTTTACGACTGCTTTTTGCGCGTTCGGCAATGGCATATTCCAAAAAATCAGGACAAAAAATGATACGCTACACTTCCGAACAAATATTAAATTTAATTCTTGAAGAATATAAAGACAAAAAAATATATATACTCGCACCCGTAGTGCGAAGCCGAAAAGGACATTATAAAGAACTTTTTGTTTCTATAAGAAAAAAAGGCTTTGTGCAAGCACAAATTGACGGCGAAATACAAGAGATAGCTTCAGATTTAAAATTAGACAGGTATAAAACTCACAATGTTGAAATAGTTATAGATAAATTAAAAGTAAGAGAAGCGCATAAGAACCGTTTGGCAAAATCAATAGACACAGCTTTGAAAAACGGCAAAAATGTATTAATAATTCGAGAAGCCGAAACCGATAAAATTCGATATTTCAGTAAGAATTTAATGTGTCCCGTTACCGGAATTTCATACAACGAACCTGCCCCAAACTCATTCTCATTCAATTCGCCGGAAGGTGCATGCCCTCTATGTCGAGGCACAGGTGTAGCATTTTCCCCCGACCTTGATAAAATAATTCCCGATAAAGAAAAAAGCATTGCGGAAAGCGCTGTGATACCTCTTGGTAAATTCGATAAAAATAAGCTGTTATTTATGCAAATAGATGCCATTTTACGAGAGCATAAATTATCAATTTCCGACAGCGTGAAAACAATACCCGAAGAGCTTATGAATATTTTACTATTCGGACAAAAAGAGCAAGTAAAAATCAAGCATCCGGGCTTGGGACACAATGCCGAAATAACATTGCCCTTTTATGGAATATTGGCATATTGCGAAAGAATGACAGAAGAACAATCGGTGAAAGCCTCAAGATTTAGGCGCAATTATTTTTCGGAAATAAAATGTCCGGAATGTAAGGGCAAACGCTTAAAAGAAGATGCTTTATGGTTTCGTTTTAACGAAAAGAATATATTTGAACTTTCTGAAATGGATATTCACGAATTAATTGAATTTCTTGAAAATTCAAAAAAGCAAATATCCGAAAAAGAGAAAAAAATAGCCGGCGAAATTTTAAAAGAACTCATAACACGATTGCAATTTTTGGAAGACGTAGGTTTGAATTATCTTTCACTAAACAGAACTTCACGCAGTTTGTCAGGAGGCGAAAGTCAGCGTATACGTTTGGCTTCGCAAATAGGTTCTAAATTGGTAAACGTACTCTACATACTCGACGAACCAAGCATAGGATTGCATCAGCGCGACAACCGTCGATTAATTGCGGCATTAAAAAAACTACGCAATGCCGGCAATTCCGTCATAGTAGTGGAACATGATAAGGAAATGATGCTTTCCGCAGATTATATAATAGACATAGGTCCCTTAGCGGGAAAAAAGGGAGGCGTAATAACTGCCAAAGGTACTCCCGATGATATTTTAAAAAGTCAAACTCTTACAGCTGAATATCTTAAAGGAACAAAAAAAATAGAACTGCCTGAAACACGAAGGCAACCTACGGGCAAATACCTCATAGTAAAGGGAGCAACAGGCAATAATTTAAAAAATGTTGATTTAAAATTACCACTTGGCAATTTCATATGTGTAACGGGTGTTTCGGGAAGCGGAAAGTCTAGTTTGATTAATGAAACATTACACCCGATATTAAGCAGGCATTTTTACCGCTCGCTTACGCACCCTTTGCCATACAAGGCAGTGGAAGGTTTAGAACATATAGATAAGGTGATAGAAGTAAATCAAGCCCCCATAGGGCGCACTCCGCGTTCAAATCCTGCCACTTACACAAAAGTATTTGATGAGATAAGAAAAATATTTGCACAACTACCCGAATCTCAAATAAGAGCATATAAATCAGGGCGATTTTCTTTCAATGTAAAAGGCGGAAGATGCGAAACATGTAGAGGTGGCGGTGTAAAAATTATTGAAATGAATTTTTTGCCCGACGTACACGTCATTTGTGAAGATTGCAGGGGGAAACGTTACAATAGAGAAACATTAGAGGTGCGTTACAGAGGAAAATCAATAAGTGAAGTTTTAGATTTGAGTATAAATAGCGCCTGTGAATTTTTCAAAAATATACCTAAAATTCGTAAAACCTTAGAAGCGATAAAACAAGTCGGATTAGGCTATATAACACTCGGACAAGCATCTACCACTCTGTCGGGCGGCGAAGCACAACGCATAAAACTTGCCGCCGAATTAGCTAAACGAGACACCGGCAAAACTCTTTATATTTTGGACGAACCCACTACGGGCTTACATTTTGAGGATATAAGAATGCTGTTGGAAGTATTGAATAAATTGGTTGATAAGGGTAATACAGTAGTGGTAATAGAACATAATTTAGATGTAATAAAAGTAGCCGACCACATAATAGATATGGGGCAAGAAGGTGGTAAAGGCGGTGGTAATATCATAGCAGAAGGCAGTCCTGAACAAATTGCAAAAACAAAAAACAGTTACACAGCTCAATTCTTGGCAGAAGAATTAGCGATAGAATAAGGACTATGCTACGTCTGAATTTTAACGAACCTACACAACCTATTCCCCCGACTTGGAAGGGGAATAGGTTTTTTATTACATATTTTGTATGGCAAATTATACCATTTGCACTTATAAATGGGATTAATCGTTACTCTTCAAAGGTTTGAAACCATTACCCAATATCTCTTTGGCATCTACTACTGTAAGGAAAGCGTTGGGGTCTATATCTCGTATGTAGCTTTCTAAAAGTGTAAGTTCGCGTCTGTTTACAACCGTGTAGATAATCTTTTTAGGCGTTCCTTTAAACATACCTTCGCCTTGTATGAATGTACCTCCTCTATCTAAGTCTTTTATTATTTTTTCACTTATTGCTTCATGTTTTTCAGATACAATCAACAACATTTTTCCGTAATTCACACCCTCCAAAACTAAGTCTATCACTTTTCCGGTAATAAAAATAACTAACCAAGAATACAAGGGTATTTTCCAATCTTTAAATACAACCAAACCAAGAATAACAATAGTTGAATCTACAAAAACTAATAATTGCCCCACGGGTAAGCGTGTATATTTTGCAAAAATCATAGCTATTATATCCGAGCCGCCCGAAGTTGCTTTCGATTTAAAAATAAGTCCCAGACCCAAACCTATCAATACCGCTCCAAATATACAAGCTAACAAAACCTCATTTTTCAAGCCCAATATATCATGCTCGCCGAAAATTCCGGTAAGTAAATCTATAAATGCCGAAGCTAATATGAAACCTATAATTGTTTTTGCACCAAATCTGGGTCCTAATATTTTTATACCCAAAATTGTAAGCGGAACATTTAATATCAATCCGAATAAACCAATTGGAATACCGTCGGGCCAAAAACTAAACAAGCCACGAGACAATTCATGTACCACAATTGATATACCGTAAACTCCACCCGGCACAATTTTATAGGGGTCTATAAAAAATACAAAGCCGGCAGCCATTATAAAAGCGCCAAGAGTTATAAAACTATACGAAATAAACCATTGTTTTGAAAAGATTTTTTCTTTTGTAAGAATGTTCATAGCTTTAAAATTTTAAGGAGGTGATTTAAAAAGTATGCTCTTGTAATTGATTGATATTATGTATATTATGCGTATTTATCAGAAATTTTAATATTGTTTTTAATTTAAGCAACA
>PDWI01002223.1_pt1 | contig 29506 bp, 17 predicted proteins | sample 1430891 | NCBI WGS metagenome assembly PDWI01 (sample SAMN01162508, study PRJNA174530) | Oral metagenome, whole genome shotgun sequencing project. | biome: Marine environment; feature: Marine mammal; material: Swab sample of the gingival sulcus; isolation source: swab sample of gingival sulcus... | reverse complement strand
AAATTATATAACAATGACAGACCACACTGGAATTTGAATTTTAAAACTCCAAGTGAAGTCTATAATAATTAATTGTCAACCTTTTTCGGGACAATACAAGCATATCAATACCCACTAAAAAGTAAAAATATCTATTAACACTTTTTATTGCAATAAGGAATAAATACCTTCGTTAATCAATAACGTATTGGCGTAATAGTATTGAGAAAGTTAAGAGGCTGATAAGCCTATCGCTACTCGTGCATTTGGAAGCCAATATAGAGTAGTATGAAGAGAAAATTGAAAATCGTTCAAAGGGAAATAGAAGAAAATAAAAAGATGAAGTTTTGTTAAATGAAATGTAGTCTAAATAAAAATGTGTGACAGTGTCACACAAATCCAAAATAATATGTCAGAACTAATCAAAAATACAGATTATCAACAATTAATTGATAAAATTGGAGATACGTATCAATCTGCTAAAATAAAAATAATTTCTGCCGTAAATACAGGAATATTATACGCTTACTGGCAGATTGGGAAAGATATTATTGAATTTGAACAAGGTGGAAAATTAAAAGCTGAATACGGAAAAAAACTTTTAGTAAATTTAGCAAAAGACTTGACACTAAGATATGGAAAAGGTTTTAGTAGAAGCAATCTAAATTATATGCGATTACTTTACCATAAATATCCAATATGTGAGACATTGTCACACAAATTGAGTTGGTCTCACTATTACGAACTTTTAAAAATTGATGATGATTTAGCACGTCAATTTTATGAAAAACAAGCTATTGCAGAAGACTGGACAATTCGAGAATTAAGAAGACAAAAGAAAACAGGCTTATTTCACCGAATAGCAACGGGAAAAGACAAAGAAAAAATATTAGAACTATCAAAACATGGACAGATTATAAAATCAGAAGAAGACTTTGTAAAAAATCCTCATGTCTTTGAATTTATGAATTTTCCTGAAAATTATGAATATACCGAGACTGATATTGAAAAAGGGATAATCAATAACTTACAAAAATTTCTGTTGGAATTAGGTAACGGTTTTGCATTTATCGGACGACAACAACGATTAACATTAAACAACAGACATTATTTTGTCGATTTAGTTTTTTATCATGTGAAACTAAAATGTTATGTCCTGATAGATTTGAAAATAGGCGATGTAGAATACGAACATATTGGACAAATGAAACTATATTTGGGATATTATGAAAGAGAAGTAAACGAGCCCAATGATAATGCCCCAATCGGATTGATTTTATCAGAAGAAAAAGATGATGTAATGGTTGAATATGCAATGTTACATGATAAATCAAAATTAGTCGTATCACAATACCAAGTTTATTTACCTGATATTGAACAGTTGAAAAATAAGGTTAGAGAGATAATAGAAAAATAGTACGGCAGATTGAAAAAGAAAATGAAATCACGCCATTTCGGGGGAAGCCGAAGGCTCTGAAAATAAATAGTAAATATATATTTTTATATTACCTTTAGTAGTTTATCTATCAAGCGATTAGTTATTGAATATAAATCTTTCAATTTTTGATAATTATTAATGAAATATGTAGCTGTAATAACAGTCTCTATAATTCCCTTCTTTGAGTAAGTATAAAGACCACTAAATTCACTACTACTCAATGAATGTAGTAATTCTGAATCTTGAGTAATCGAATTCAATAGCGTTCTATTATTAGATTTAATCTTATTTTTTAATAGAAATGTATTTGAATTATCATCGTTACGAAACAGTCTATCCCAAAAAGTCCTTTTAGATATTTCTAACTTAATTATTGTCGGATTATCTATTCTAAAATGACAACGAAAATGCTTACCATCGCTTTCATTAAATGCTATATCTATATTTTTATATTTATATTCTAATAGTAAACGATTAGCATCCCCTGACTTAGTGCGAAAATACCGAACATTACAATCATTATCTTCTGAAAATTTCTTCCAGAAATATTTTTTCTTAGAGACATCATTTCTATATAAAAACATAAACCTTATTCCTTATTTTTGGGGTATAATAAAAATTGTTTTTCAATAATTAATAGCTGTGTACCGGACGTTTATTGGACCATAAAAACGAGTCCCCTCATTCTATTTTCGAGTCGATTTTTTTAATACTTCCTAAGAAAACAGAAGTGCCAAACTACAAAAGTAAGACACTTCTAAAATCAAATCCTACATAGAAAAATCAATATTTTCTCTACAAATAATTTTAATCCCTTAGTATTCTCTGGTGTTATTCTACCAAATCACAGGCTCTTTTTCCGCCCGCCATTTTGATAATTTCATCATCATAAAAATCAGCGATTGCTGCCACGGCATTCAATGCTTTTGCGAATGCGAAACCCTCAACATTTCTCCCCGAAAGCGAATGTTGATAAGCTATTGTATCATCGAAAAGCAATGCGAAACCGCCGATATGCAATTCAGCATTTTTGCGGAGTAAGAACTTCATTAATTCATCATTAATCTTCGCCTCTGTTACTACTGTTGCTACAAATTCGATTGAGCAGTCGTCGCTTGTGAACGGGCGGATTACAACCATTACTTGAGTTGAACCACGTGTAATTGTATATTTCCCTTTTTCAAATTCGATATAGTCAGGAAATTTATTTTTCAAAATTTCAACAACCTTTTCAGTTGCTTTTTCAAAAATCTCTACCGGAGTTTCAGGTGTTAATTCTACATCTTTCATATCATCCTCCTTACTTACCTTCGGGCAACATACCCATTTTTTGTTTTAAAGCTAATAAATCACCATCTACCGCAGAACCTGCAGAAAGTTGTTTAAATTCATCTTCTAATGATGCGTCTCCCCCACCTAACTGTTCGTATGCTTCAGCTTCCGATTCTAATTTTTCGATTTTTTGCTCGTATTTATCAAAACCTGCAAATGCGTCAGACCCAACGCCCGATACAGATTGTGCAATTTGTTTTTGTGCCTTAGCCGCTTGTGAACGTGCTATAAGAGTAGATTGTCGGCTACGAGCTTCGTCCAATTTTGCTTTCAGCGTATTTAGCTGTTCTCTCATCTTGTCGGCAGTTATTTTTGCCTGATTATAAGCAGATTCCAAATCGTGGTAGCTTCTATCGGCTACAGCCTTTTTCTCCAATGCTTTACGTGCCAAGTCTTCCCTACCTGCACCAAGAGCTTGAGCTGCTTTTTGTTCCCAATCGTTGGCTTCTCGTCCTGCTTTATCGATTTTAGATTTTAATTGTTTTTCATTTGCTATGGCTTGAGCAACGGCTAAAGTCGTCTTATTTACAGACTCCTCCATTTCGATTACCATTTGCTTTACCATTTTTTCAGGGTCTTCCGCTTTATCCAAAGCATCATTAACATTCGCTTTGAAAATATCGGTTATACGTGAGAAAATACCCATCGAACACTCCCAAAATATATACATAAAAATATGCTTTATTATACGTACAGCCTCTACTTTTGTTTTGATTACACTCCGAAAAGCAATGAAATCGTCTTGATAATTTCACTACATTTTCGTAAAAGTATGCACAAAAAAAAGTTCGTACTTCTGCTAATTAGTAATTATTTCAATAATCAATTATTGAAAATATTTCCTTCTATAAATTTCTCTGAATCCCTGTCAAATGGTACAGTTACGAGCATATTATCAATTAATTTCGTAGTCCCCATGTGAATTGCGATAAGAAGAACAATTCTTTCGCCAGGCATAAATTGCTTAGGTTCTTCCAAAGTATCTGCAATGGCTGATGCACAATATTGAATTTTGGTTTCGGGTAACTCCTTGATTTTCTTAATCATGTGAGCATTTATGATTTTGCGGTCTTTTTCGCCCTGTTCAATAACATGTTTTGCTTCAATAAGTGCCTTAAAAATAATAGAAGATTTTTCTCTTGTTTCGGGGTCTAAGTATTCATTTCTACTGGACATAGCAAGACCATTAGCCTCACGAACTGTCGGCGAAATAATAATTTCAGTCGGAATATTCAAATCATTTACAAGTCGTTTAACTACAAGGGTTTGTTGATAATCTTTCTGTCCAAAAACTGCGAAATCTGCAAGCACAGCATTAAAAAGTTTTGTAACAATTAGAGCAACACCGTCAAAATGCCCGGGTCTGTGAGTCCCCTCAAATTTTTCAGTAATCTGATCAATGGAAATATTTGTAGAGAAATTTTTCGGATACATTTCATTTATTGACGGAGCAAAAATCACATCACAGCCAGCCTCTTCGGCTAATTTTGCATCACGTTCTAAATTTCTTGGATAGGAATCAAAATCCTCGTTAATACCGAATTGAGTAGGGTTTACAAAAATTGAAGTAAATACAATATCACCATATTCTTTAGCTTTTTTTATAAGACTAAGATGCCCCTGATGTAGAGCTCCCATTGTCGGCACGAATGCAATTTTTTTGCCTTTTTTTTTCAAATTCATACTCATTTCTTGAGCAATATCTATAGAATGGATTATTTCCATGACTTATCTCTCATTTCTATTTTTGATTCTTTTTCTCTTTCAGCTTGACGTTTATCGTACTTGCGTTTTGCCCGTCCGACCCCAATTTCAACTTTCACTAAATGTCCTGAAAAATAGAGTCTTAGCGGAATTAGGGTCATACCTTTTTCGGCAGTCTGATTTTTCAATTTTGCAGCTTCTCTGTGATTTACGAGTAGCTTACGCGGACGTTTAGGTTTATGGTTTTCTCTATTTCCAAATTCATATTCATTTATATGCAGATTATACAGCCATAATTCAAAACTTCTCTTGTCTTGAAATCCTGCATAACTATCCTGCATAGAGCATTTTCCTGCCCGTAGAGATTTAACTTCCGTTCCTTGTAATTCAATTCCACACTCGATTCTATTTGAAATTAAATAATCGTGTGTAGCCCGCTTATTACTCATAATCAGGCGTTCGGTACGTTCAAATTCTTCTGCTGAACTTTTCATTTATCTACATCTTTGATTTTTAATCAATTAGCAATTAATTCATATCCGTCTTTAGTGTCTTTGACCGTATATCCTGCTGCTGAAATTTCATCACGCAATCTGTCTGCTTCGCTCCAGTTTTTCTCTTTTTTCGCTGCAAATCTTTGCTCTGCAAGAGTTTGCACTTCTTTAGGAATATCGGCCTGAGTATCGGGTCTTTTTTCAAAATTCCATACAGCAAAAACTTCGTTTATTTCCTTTAAGAAATTTAGTAATTCCTTTTTAGATTCCGAAGTCATTTTGTGCGGATGATTTTTATTTACAAATGTAAATAATTTACCCAATGCTTTCGGCGTATGCAAATCGTTGGCCAATTCTCCGAATACATCTTCCCTAAGTTTTGAAATATCAGGGATTTCCAAACCTATATTCTCATCAAAAATACAGTAAATATATTCCTGTAATCTTAGGCGAGTTTTCTTTGATGCCTCGATACCCTCAAAAGTAAAGTTCGTTTTTGTTCGATAGTGGGCGGCAAGAATTTCGTATCGAACATCTACCGGCTCAAACCCTTTTTCTTCTAAATCTCTGAGAGTAAAGAAATTACCGGCAGACTTACTCATCTTTGCACCGTTAATTTCCAAAAATTCATTGTGACACCAATAATTTGTCGGCTCTACGCCATAACCAGCTTTGGATTGTGCGATTTCATCTTCATGGTGAGGAAATTTCAAGTCAATTCCGCCGGAGTGAATATCAAACGGCACTCCTAAAATTTTCTCTTCCATTGCGGAACACTCAATATGCCAGCCCGGACGGCCATCACATTTTTCGCCGTTAAGTACATATTCCCAAACGGGTTCACCATCTTTGGCAGCCTTCCATAATACAAAATCGCTAATGCTTTCTTTTTCGTATTCATCGCTATCCACACGCTCCCCTTTTCGGAAATTATCGAAATCAATCTTGAATAATTTACCGTATTTTTCGTCTTTAATATATGCAGAAACGTCAAAGTAAACTGAACCATCTGCTATATAACCATAGCCATTCTCAACAATTTTTGTTATTAAATCCTGCATCAATTCTATATGATCAGTCGCACGAGGCATTGAGTAATAATCATTAACATCAATTTTCAGTTTTGCAATATCTTTCTTAAATTCATTTTCGTAATATAAGGTAAGTTTTCGGACATTTTCTTTCGGGTCATCTGTCTGTTTGCCCATTTCAGATTTCCATGCACCGCTTCCCGGTTTTGCATCACGAATAGTTTTATCATCAATATTCGTAATATTCATCACACGTTTCACATTATATCCGCCAACCGTTTTCAGAACACGTGCGATTAAATCACCAGTCAAAAAAGCACGCATATTCCCAATATGAGCAATGTTATAGACAGTAGGGCCACAGGTATAAAGTCCAACGTATTCCTCATTTATTGGCTTAAAATCTTCAATATTTCGTGATAATGAATTGTATAATTTTATATTCATGGTATCCCTATATTCCGAATTTAAAAGGGAATTCGACGTTTTTTTAGGGTTTGTATTGTTGATGTCTCCATCTTTCATCATTTTGGAATGACTATTATTCACAGCAATTCCCATTTCGCATTTTTTACGGCCTCTTTTCATTTTTGTACTCCTATGTACCATTATAAAAAAAATAATTTATTACTAAATTAAAACGTTATTAAAACGTAAAAAATCAGTAATGCAAAATTAAAACTAATTTTTGACATACGCAACCGTACAGTACGCCGTACAGTATGCCAAAACTTTTGCCAAAACTTTTGCCAAAATATATACTCTTTAAAATCAATAATTTATAGAGAAGGTAATTTTAAAATGACGGCAATAAAAAACTGAAAAAAGTTTAAAAAAAATGCAAAAAAGTTAAAAAAACGTAAAAATAACCAAAATTAGGACTCTGAAAAAACGTGAATTTATTAAAATTGGCACATAAATTTGATATAACATTTCGGTTTAATCTACCATTATACAAAAAAACTCCACCTTGAAAGGTGAAGTTTTTATTTTGTCGGGGCGGCAGGATTCGAACCTGCGGCCCCCTGGTCCCAAACCAGGTGCGCTAACCGGACTGCGCTACGCCCCGAACTGACGTTCTTTTTATCTCTATTCTTTTTTATCCCTTGAGGAGTATTTTGTCGGGGCGGCAGGATTCGAACCTGCGGCCCCCTGGTCCCAAACCAGGTGCGCTAACCGGACTGCGCTACGCCCCGAATGATTATACAATCATCGCTCCCAAAAGAGAATTCAAAATTACGCTTATTCTTGAACATGGCCAAATTTTTATCAAAAAAAATACAATTTTTTTGTAAAAAAAATGAAAGACTCTCTTATCAATTATGACTTCAATAATTATAATTACTCATTTTATTGTATAAAACCAATATTTTTTTAAACATTTCTATAATATACACGTTTTATTATTATAGTTTCATTTTATTAATACGATGAAGCTATTTAGAAAGCAAATATTGAAATCTATAACCCTATATGGAGGCTGAGATGAAAACGTACATCAAACTATCTTTGTTATTGCCAGCAGTGGCTTTACTCATAAGTTCCTGCACAACAGTGGATTCAACGGAAAATAACTACTTCGGGTATAACAATAGGCCCGACAGAGAAATCCCTGCAAAGCAATACTACAGCTCCAACGACCCATACACTCTCGAAGACGAAATGAATAATGAAGACGATTGGGTGAACCCTATGTCCGACGATGAAGCAAGCTACACAGGTGGTATTGGAGACGGTGATGTTTATACTGTTTCCACTTATCAAGAGCCCACTTACTACGCTTCTTCTTCGACTATGTATGTACCCGTGATTGTGCCATGGTGGCACGGATATTACGGTTGGGGCTACCGCTATAGACACTACAGCTCTTGGGGCTGGGGACATTACTATTATCCTTATACATCTATTGTCTATAGTCCGTATTATTATGATTGGTACTCTCCTTGGTACAGTCATCATCCATACTATGGTTATAACTGGCATCATCATCATGTTCCTTACTACCACAACTGCTACTATGACAGACCGTACTATTCTTATAATAGACATTATGTTCCGAGAAACAGAGTCTATCGTGATCACGGCAGTAGCAGATCCTATTATTCTCACGTATCGAGGAACAGTTACAATTCAAGAAGCTCAAGCTCACGCGACTACATTCCGACTTCAAGCAGAAGAGACTTCTCATTGACAAACCCAACATCTTCTCGCTCAGTGGCGGGAACTCCTATCAGTGGTTCTTCAAGAAGCATGGGATATATTCCGGGCTCAATTTCTTCACCAAGAAATTCAGGGTCGGCAACAAGCTCAAGATCTTTGAACAGAGCTGTACCTTCATCACGTTCAGCACTTTCAACTCAATCTATGAGAACTAACACGAGCGGAACTTCACAAACGAATGTTAAACGTAATCCAACTTTACATGAGGGAAATACTCGAAGATCAGGCACTTCATCACGCTCAAGGGGAACAGTGAAACGTTCGGGTAGTTCATCACGCTCAAGAGGAACAGTAAAACGTTCAGGAAGTTCATCACGCTCAAGGGGAACAGTAAAACGTTCAGGTAGTTCATCACGCTCTAACTCTAATGGTACAGTTAGAAGGTCAGGAGGTTCTTCATCAGGTTCAAGAAAGAGATCCGATTCATACTCCTCACCTTCTAAGTCTTCACCTGATATGCAAAGACGTTCAAATAGAAGTTCAACTTCCAGCAGAAGCAAATCAACATATCGCTCTGGCTCTTCATCGCGAAGCAAAGGCAGTTCTGTGAAACGCTCCTCACCTAAGCGAAGCACAAGCGTACAGCGTTCATCAGGTAGCTCGCACCGTAGTAGCGGACGTAGCGTTAGAAGAAGTTCCGGTAGGTCAAGTAGTAGCTCTGTTCGCTCAGGCGGAAATTCATCACGCTCTTCTGGCTCATCTTCACGTTCAAGTGGTAGTTCTAGCAGAAGTGGTGGTTCTTCAAGCCGAGGAGGCAGAAGATAATGAAAAAAATAATAATAATATTTACAATTTTTATGACAGGTATAGTGCTTGTCAATGCACAAACCATTGAAGATGCTTACAGATATTCCAAGTCGAATTCAGTCGTAACAGCAAGAAGTGGTGGCTTAGGAATAGCATATCAGGGGATTTCAGATGATTATGCGGCTCTTTTCTATAATCCAGCAGGACTTTCTCTGATTACAAAATCGGAGCTGAACTTTGGCTTTGGAATTATGAACCAAAACAGTTCAACTGACTACAATGCAAACCAGACAGATTTCAGTGTTTCTGACGGCTATATTTCAAATGCGGGAGTAGTCTCACCGACTTCCAACCGCACAAGAAAAGCTGCATTAGCAATCGGTTATTTCTATGAAGGAAATTATAGAGGAAGCCACGAGTTCTCCGCATATAATACAGGCTCATCAATGATTGGTTACGAAACTAAATACGGTAATACCCCAGTTTCAAAAAAAGGAAACTGGGCTTATGAATTATATTTGGCAAACCCAACTCCTGACAGCACGCAATACACAACTGATTATAACAGTGATATGATGCAGGAAGGTTTTGTCGATATGGACGGCGGAATGCATAATATTTCTGCAGGTTTGGGATTTGATTTGAATGAAAACTTTGCTCTTGGTTTTTCTGTCATTGGTAAGATTGGTTCTTTCGATTATTTCCGCGAATACAATGAATACGACTTGAAAGATGTACATAAAACTGCTATTGAAGGATATGAATTAGATAGACTTACAATCAAAGAATTCTACGGCAATAGCATTGCCGGTATCACAGGAAGACTTGGGATGCAAGCACGTGTTCTTGAAAATTTCAGACTCGGATTAGCTTTGCAACTACCAACCTATTATGATTTTGAAGAAGATTTCGGAAAGACTTATAACGCACTCTATACAGATGGACGCAGAGTTACATATTCACCATACAGCACTTATGATTATGACACACTTTACACTAGCTATTCTCTGATTACTCCTTTTGTTTACTCCTTAGGAGCTTCATATAATATAGTAGGTTTAACTTTAACTGCTGCTGTGGAATACAGCAATGCTTCGCAAATTAAATTTGATGATGCGACTCAAGAACTATCTGACGTTAACCGAATGATTGCCAAAGAACTTACATCACAAATCAAATACGGACTTGGTGTTGAATATCAAATTCCGACAACACCTGTACAAATACGTACATCATTTGAAAATTCCTCCTCTCCATATCAAAATGATTTAGAAGGCGTAAATTCAAGCTACATGACTATTGCTGGCGGTGCTTCCTTATTCTTGGGCAAAAGCGTTAGAATGGATGCAGTAGTAAACTGGTCAAATCTTGATGAAATCAGAACACTATACGGACAAGCTGGAGAATCTCAATATTCATACTACAAACTATCTTCTAATCCTTTGAATGTTGCACTTGGTATTGCTTACAGATTTTAATTTTGAGGATATATGCTTTTAGAAAAAGAAACACTTGCTAAGATATGCGATGAAATTCGTGATAACAAGAAAATAATTTTTACAAACGGATGCTTTGATTTGATTCATGCCGGACATTGTCAGTACCTTACTGAAGCAAAGAAATTTGGAGATGTTCTAATCCTTGGTTTAAACTCTGATGAATCTGTAAAACGATTGAAAGGAGAAAATCGTCCTATCAATAATGAACTCGATAGAGCGGCTGTGCTTTCAACTTTGAAGCCAATCGACTACGTTTGCATTTTCAATGAAAACACGCCTTACGAGCTAATTAAAGCCGTAAGACCACATGTCCTTGTCAAAGGTGGAGACTATAAAGTCGAAGACATAGTCGGGAATGATATTGCCGACGAAACAATAGTTCTTTCGTTTCTTGAAGGCCGATCAACAACAAGAATTATTAATTTAATTAATAGCTAATATTCTGGTAATCAATATTACTCAAACATCGGATATTTTGGAAACTATCCGATGTTTTTTTATATCCTATTAGTATCGGATACGTATGGGAAACTCCTAAATTTCTAAGCTCTTAGCTCTACTTGTAAATCCCAATCATCAACCTAAAAAGTATTCGGCACAAAAAAAACGCTCCATTTTAAAAACGGAGCGTTTAGATTTTTTAACGAATGATGTATTATTTCAATACTGTCATTTTGTTAGTAATTACTGTTTCACCGGCAGTCAAGCGGTATAGGTAGGTACCATTTGCGACCGCATTACCGTTAGCATCATCTGCATACCATTCAGCAGTATAAGTACCGGCAGGTTTATTACCTTCATCTAATACCTTGATTGTACGACCATACATATCAATAACTTCAATTTTGTAATCTGTAGTTTCAGTCAATTCAAAACGGATAGAAGTACGGTAGTTTACAGGGTTAGGAGCATTTTGTGCTAATTGAACTTCACCATTGTAGTCGAAAGTAACTTCTACTGTTTTTGACTTTTCACATGAGATAGTACCATCATTATCAACTTGTGATAATTGATATAGATAAGTTTTACCAGGCACTACGTCATAATCAGCTAAACTGTAATAGTGACGTGAGTTTGTAGTACCATTACCTTCCACGAAACCAACAGGAGACCAAGTGCCTTGCCCTTTAATACGACGTTCTAAGTCGAAACCGGCATTGTTAATTTCAGAAGCAGTTTCCCAAACCAATTCGATACAATCTTTACGAGCCTTACCGCTAAATGAAGCCAACTCAACAGGGGTATGATCACAGTCATCTGTATATTCGTCAGCACCTTCGCCGGAAGTTTTAGGACCGAAGTAAGGTTTAAACATTGGAATCCAAGAAGAGTTTACGTATGTACGCGTAACACCATCTGTGGACATACCATTGTGCTCTGTATGAGGAAATGCTAAATTACCAATATCTGGCGTAAAAGGAACCCATTCATCACCTGCATTACCATTTGAAAAACAGAAGTAGTTACCATTGATTGCTTGAGTCTCACCTGAAGGTAAGATAGTAGGAACTCTTAAATTAGGATCAGTAAACACAGTTTGACCTTTACTAGCATATCTTGTAACTCTCATTCCAACTCTATCTCCTGATGCACCTAAGTGTAGAGGTTCAGGAGCAGTTTGAGTCATAATCATCCAATAGGTACCGGTAGGCAATTCAATCGGTTCATCTAACATATAAGTCAAGTACTGATCAAAGTAGAAGTCTTGGTAGTTATCCGCAGATAAACGACCACGAGTAAAGATTTTAAATGCGTTGTTTACTGAGAACGTACTTGGCATATCTTGTAGTGTTTCTTTGTCAAATTCATTTTTAACAATATCAATTTCGATTGGTTGATCTGCTGCATCCATACCACCAAAGTAGATTTGGTAACCACGAATTGAGTCAGTATTTGCAACGTTAAACTTAACGGCAATTTTACCGGAAGTACCATCTGTAGCTAAACCGGCACCAACTTGCTGTTCACGACCAACGTCAAAACCAACAGCCCAAGCAGGTAATCCAATACCACGTCCAACTTCAGGGTTTCCTAATTTGTCTAATTGTTCAGATGGCACATCGTTAACACCGATATTATTACCATCAGCATCTAAATTTACAGTTGATTCATATTGGAATGATTCACCGAAACCAACAGATTGAATTGCATAAGTTACGTTGTTTTCTGCATATAAGTCACCACCAGGGAACTGAACACGAGCTTCAAAAACATATTCACCTTCGCCAAATTTTCTTGCATTCCAAGAAGGCATAATCAAATCATAGTTTACACCACCGGCAAAGTTTGCAACTGCTTCAGTACGAGAGTAAATTGCACATTCTCCATTGATTGGTCTGCTATTATCAAAATCAAATTGTTCTTTTTTCCAAATTCTTAATTTTACATTAAATACTGGAGCTGTTACAGAAGTATTATTTGATAAGTTTACCGAAATAGGTATAGATGTTAATTGAGAAGCAGGTGAAAAAGCATAAGGCCAATTCAACTTAATACTTGTCAACTCAATATCAGTTTTTTCAGATGGGAATGTTAATTGTACGTTATCCACAAAGAAATCATCGCAGTCATCAGCCTCAGTCGGTACAGTAGGATCAACTTGATTATTTAATGCCAAAGTACGTAATCTGAAACGGAAATTACGAGCTCCATCATTTTTCCAATTAACAAATGTGTCTGGAATAGCTACAAAATATTTTTTGAAATCATAATCAACACCTACATCATATACATCAGGTCTTAACCCATACAAATGATTTGTATTTGGAATATCCATAGCTGAATCAGGGTCTGATTCTAAGAAACCAACCATTTTACCACCACCACCATAGATGGTCAATGCAGGGATTTGAGTTACGGCCTCTTTCGGAATACCACGACGGTGAGGATTATGTCTCCAATTTGCGTCAGGAATATTGGTAATACCTGACACACCATCATCAGATGGTTTTGCAAACTCAACAACTAGCATATCAGGGAAATAGCTGGTTAAATATGCAGGATTTGACCATGCTGATAATCCCCTATATTTTAAGTTATTACCTATTACTACCCTCGCTTCAGGGCCATGTAACATTTCATCGCCCCAGAAACGTGATTTACCCATTACCCAACCATCATAGTAGTTAGCACCTCTTTGCACTGATAACGACAACACAGCACCATACTTTTGACGAATATCAATCGGGAATGAACGAAGCTCATCACCTTTATATCTGCCGCTTGTTCCAGTATAAGGTACATAGACTCTCTTATTTTCATTTACTTCAGTTTGGCTTCCGTCAGGTAAAGTCTTAGTTCTATTCATTCTGATTACAGGTGAACTCAATTCAAAAGTGTCTCCTAAACCTGAAACAGCATTAAATTTACCGCGAGGAGGCATTGGGTGTTGAGAAATTTCTTCACCTGAAACAACATCAGCATTTACAGTAACCCATCTTAAAGCAGAAGGAATTGCAACACCAGTGTACATATCTCTGTGGAAATCAGAACCTGTTTCTGAAAACTCAGTCAAACGACGCATAACATATATGTTAGTACTTACAGTATCATCAAATGGCCATAAATCATCACCTTGCTTAGCAGCATGAGTAATCAAAGTAGCTCTCATTCTACCTATATGCTCATCGATAAATTCGTTTGCTTCGAAGGCAGGATATTGAACCTGTGCGTGATAGTATGAAGGAACACCATTGAAACCAGAAGTTTGGTAATCCAACCAATCCATTTTCCCTGAGTTTACTCCATAGTTACCATTTGTATTTGTTACCAATCGTACCAAAGCACCTTTTTCGTCGAAACAGTTAGTATTGTCCACTGATCCCATACAGTTGCTACTTACAGGAATAGTTTTGCTATAAACAGTTCTACCAGTAGTTGTATTTTGTAAGCGGAACTGAGCATAGAAGTTATAGTCTTGAGGAATATAGTTAACGCCCTTAGGACCTTGAATATCATTTGATAAGTTTTGTACCATAACCACAGGTTGTATAGAACCTAATAATTGTTCACCTGCTAACAACTCATAATTTCGAGGGTTGTCAACAACTACTGTGTGTTCCAAATTTGGATCTTCAACAGTGCTTACGTCACGTACTTTAAATGCGATATCAGCAGCACGTGTTACATTTCTCCATTGTTTGAATTTAACAGCAGTACCTGCAAACGGAGCTTGATGCAAATCACTAATGTAACGAGTATAGTAGTGATTTAATTGCATATATTCACCTGCCCAAGGATAGTTAGCATCCCCTGGTTTAGCTTCGGCACCTGTATCATAACCTGTATGACGAGCCCAACCTAATACACCACAAAGGGTATTCGCACGAACCATATCACCGGCAGAAGCAACTAATGACATATCTTTGTTACCAAAAGTTTTTGCACGACCACGGAAGTTTTCAAAAATGTACGTGATAGATGAATCAACTCTTGAAAGAACCACTTTAGCATCCCATTCGAAATAACCATCATCTTCTAAACGGCTGTTAGGATCAAGTGTATATTGATTACCTACTGGTGGATATTGAACTTGTCCCTTCATACCGACATTGTAAAAAGAGATAACCAAATCGTTACCACTTGCTGAATATCTAAAATATACTTTTGAGTAATCTTCAGCTTTCAAAGTAGTTCGGTTGAATTGTGACATTGATAAATTACCCCAGAAAGGTGAAATCAACGCAGGGCGAGATTCCAAAGTTTCATAAGCCTCATCAACTGCATCTCTGAGGTTATCTGCTCCTAAAGCATTAGATCTAATACCTGCATCAGCAGTATAAAACGGGTTATCCACAGGAGTCTCGTAAACTTTTGTAGGGTTGGAACCTAAAACAGCATAATTATAACCAAAATCATCTCGAATAGCGGATTTGAGGCCGTCACTATAACCGCCTTGCGGGTTTCCAATTCTCAAACGAGTACCATTTGGATAATTAGCAGCGTCACCGCCGATAAACCAGTCCATAGATTGAATATCATAACAGTGGTCAGAGCCAGCAGGAATTACTTTATCACCATTTGAGTCATAAATATAGCGACGGTTAGTCAGAGCTATCACACCGTTAGTTGATACATAGAAAGAGTCATAACGAACACCATTAAAATAGAAACCGTCACGAATACCAAGAGGCATTGGACCTGCAATCGCGTTTTCTGTTGAATCCATGTCATCACGGCGAGTATCATAGATAGAACCTATCAATAAGTCCGCAGGATTACGGAAGTAATATTTCCCGTAAAGACTGTTATCAACCCAAAACGCAGAGTCTATGATACGTGGGCCAGGATAAATTCGATGCCAGTATCTTGAGCCGTTTAGAGTGTCATAATCTTCTACAATTTTGTCTAACCACTCTTGATTATTTGGCATGCCCGTTGGATGCCAAATATCTTTTACTCCTTCTCTTTCGATTGGAGCTTCTTCGTTATCATAGAAGTAATAACCAGTTGAAACCGCTGCATTTGCAGGGGTATTTTTTCCGGTGAATTCATCAAAATAACTTGGATAAGTATGCCTAAAGCCAATTACCTCTCCATTGTTATTTTTCAGCTCACTTTTACGTTGCAACTCATTCTCTTTTTTGCCATCGGCAGTTGCCATTACAGCAGAGATGCAGAACACGAGTAGTGAAATCTGAAATAATCTCTTCATTATAAATACCTTACAATTTATTAAACATATATAATCTCTTTCAATTTTTTCGGCCCTATAAAATACACATATATAGCCAAATGACCCAAAATGAGAACAAAAATTTCATTTTCGGTCTTTTCAGAAATGTAAATTAACAATTATTTATACAACTACAAAATTTTTGCTTAAATTTCTGTTTTTTCACTTTTGCTCCTTTTTGAATATAAAATACTTAGTATCAATAACTTAAAGTATTTTTACTTTTCAAAGAACTTCCCAAAAAACTTCTTTTTTTTTACACATAGGTAATTTTAGTCAGGTCTGTTTATTTTTCTACACACTTTGATGTGTAAATTAATCAATACCAAATAACTATGAATATTTTTTCATCTTTTAAATGGCGAAAAAACATTTTTTCTACATTTCGGTATATTTTCCAAACCGCTATCAATCAATACACATTAAAGTTTCATTCGTTACACTAAACTCAAAAAAAATCCCCAAGAAAAAAACTTGAGGATTTATAAACCATCATTTGAAAAAACATACACTATTCTTCACAATTTATTTCATGGGTCTTCGGATCTTCCTCCGAACTCTCCATAAGACTTTCTGTTTTAACCTTGAATTGCCCCATCATAGTATTTAGCTCATTAGTCAAATAAGTCAATTCTTCCGAAACATGAGCAACATCTTCCACCTGATGAGTTGAATCTGCAGTGGCCTGACTAATGCCAACGACATTTTTACTGATTTGCTCAGTCGTTGCTGCCTGCTCTTCACTTGCTGCTGCAATATCCGTAATCATATCTGTAACTTCGTTGGAACTACTCAAAACTTTTTCTAAAGCCGCACCAGCACGTTGTGCTAATTGCATACCACTCTCCACTTCTTTTGTACCTTGATTCATAGCTTGAACAGCAAGCTCAGTTTCTTTCTGAATGCCTGTTATTTGTGAGGCAATTTCTTTCGTTGCTTCAACGGTTTTCTCTGCTAATTTACGAACTTCGTCAGCAACGACAGCAAAGCCTCGTCCCTGTTCTCCAGCACGAGCAGCCTCAATCGAAGCATTCAAGGCAAGAAGATTAGTTTGATCTGCAATATCGTCGATTACGCTTACAATTTCGCCGATTGCTTGAGAGGACGCACCTAACTTTTCAATGTTGGTAGCGGTCTCTTCAACTACTTTAGCGATATCTCCCATTTTCTGTACGGTCTCTCTTACCACTTCACCACCTTCTTCTGCTATATGAGCGTTTTCCATCGCCAAAGCAGACGTTTTGGTTGCTCCCTGAGCATTCTCACTAACAGTACGTGCCATTTGTTCAACTGCAGCAGCAACGTCGTCCGCCTGAGAATTCATTTCCTGAGCAGCTGCCGCCAAGGTTTCTGAAGTAGCGGAAATTTCTGAAGCAGAAGCAGAAGTCGTAACGACAGTTTCATTTACTTTGCTAACCATTTCAATCAAGGATTCTGAAAGTTTGTTTATATTATTCTTAAGCCCTGAAAATTGCCCAAGATATTCACCCTGCATTTTTGAAGTTAAATCACCTTGAGACATATTATTTAAGACTACATCGGCTTCATTAATAGGCTCAACAATCGCATCTAATAAAGAATTTAGACCACTTACTAAATCACTCCAACCACCTTCGAATTTCTCAGCATCTCCTCGGTCGCCTAAAATTCCTTGATTTGCAGCTTCAATCAATTCATTAAGTTCTGTTGAAAAATCAGAAAGTCCGTCTTTTACCCTATCTATCGCTACTTTCAATAATGCCTTATCACCCGGAAGTGATGCCATTTCTACATTGAAATCACCTCGACCAAATGCTTCGATAACCTCGATAACTTTATACATAGGCTGAATATGACTTTCGACCATATTGTTAACACCTAAAGCCATCTCCTCAAACGAACCTTCATAGTTTGGAGCATCCATCCTCACTGAAAGTTTGCCGTATTCATGACTCTCTGCCATATTATTCATTTCATTGATAAAGCATTCGAAAGTATCAATCAATTTATTGATACTGTTTTTTGAAATATTGAAATCACCTTCAACCTCCTCTGTAATGCGTTCGGGCAATTCACCTCTTGAAAGACTTTCGTTATAATCTGAAGTCAATTTGATTTGAGAAATAAGTGTATCTAGGGTCTCATTAAATCCATCAATAATACCCTTATAAGTTCCTGAATGTCTATCTGAGTTCTCTCTGTAATCCAAATTACCTTTCGAAATATTATCTATAATTTTATTAATAGCATCTATCATATTTACAAAATCAGAACGTAGCTTATCAAGATACTCGTTGGCAATCACACGCTTCCCTGGTAGTTTATCTAAAACAGTATCAAAATCATTTTCTGAATACGCTCTTATCACGCCTAAGACTTTCAAAACTACATTAATCTGATCACGAACCGCGGTATTAACCTTATGCGACATAGTACGGTAAACTCCAACAAACCTCTCTTCGTTAATGAAAGCATCTATGTCTCCAGCTTCCTGCTCTCTACTCATGTAATCAACTTCACTTACAAAGTCATCTAAGTTACCAATCAAATTATTAATACTATTTTTTAACTTATTAAAATCTCCGAAATACTCTTCTTCAATTTGTGGAGGTATCGTACCTTCTGATATTTTTGATATATTCTCCGAAGCAACATTGATAGGATTAATAATCGCATCAAGAGTACTATTGATACCATGTATGATTTTTCGGTAATCACCATTGTGTTTATATACTTCAACTCGCCTGTCCAAGTCTCCGGCTAAAGCCGCTTCGGAAAGCATATTCGAATCGTCAACCAAGGCCTTAATAGACTCAATACAAAGATTGATATTAGTCTTAACTTCCATAAAGTCTCCTTTGTATTCTGCCGTAATAAAAGGAGGCATATCACCTTTAGAAATTCTATCAAGATACTCAGCCATCATCATCATAGGATCTATCAACGCATCTAAAGTGGCGTTCAATCCTTGTGCAATTGTTTGATATTCACCATAGTACTTATCTACAAGAATTCTAGTACCTAACTTACCATTCGTAGCTTCAATAGATAAGTTATTTATATCCTCTATTAATTCGAAAATTTTTTCTTTCATATCGAATATCGACACATACAACTGTCCGATTTCATCTTTAGATTTCGATTGAATTTTACCCGAAAAATCACCTTCGGCAATTAATTTAACCTCTTTAATAAGTTTCTTCACTGGAACATTAACCTTTCTATCAATCAAAATATATGCTATTATTGTGGTAACGGCTAACACAACTATAAGCAAAACTACAATGGACAAATATCTATCACTCAAATCTTTATTATCCTGTACAGCTTTAGCTGAGCGACTATCCAACATCACAAAAAACTCATCTATGGGCTTCATGATTTCAGTAACATAATCATGATATTGTTGATTAAACATCAAATCCCTTGCTAAATCTAAATCGGGTTCACCATGAATTGTAAATTCATTATTTTCATCGTGAAAAATCCCCTTAACCGCGTTCATTGCGATAGTTTCGGTCCATACAAGTTCTTGAGATTTTTCTGAAGCTAAATCCAATTTTCTCAATTCCGCTTCTGTAAATCCCAAATCTTCCATGATTTGTCTAAGCGAAATCGTTCTTCCATCAGGCCTCGCTTTTTTTCCTGCACGAATATCCACAACTTCCCAATACATATCCTCATATTTACTGTCTCCCGTTGAAATGTAAGTTCGAGCAAGTCTAGTTAAATCGGCTGATGACTGACGTAACTCATCGGCAGCTACGAAAGAAAGATATCGGTTTTCTTGACTCTTATTTAATAGTTCATTCTGCTTGATTATACGCATAGATACCAATGCAATCATAGCCAAAAGTATCAAGAAACATGTAAATACTGTGATAAATAACTTTTTGATTGACATTTCCTCCGTCTCCCAAATCTTTAAAAATACACTCAATAAAACTACACAAATAAATTCCTAAATTAGATTTATCCAACTACACTATCGGTAAACTTCCAAAAGGACTATTCTTCACTATTTATTTCATAGCCCCCCAGAGCTTCCTCCGAACTCTCTGGAATATCTTCTGTATTAACCTTGAATTGCTCCACCAACTTGTTGAGCTCTTCGGTAAGTTGTGTCAATTCTTCCGATATATAAGCCACTCCTCAATAATTCTGTATTCGGCATTTTTTGTAAAAACTTAACTTCTTTTTTGTAAAAACTTAACTTTTTTTGGGTAATCGAATTATAAATTCCGTTCCTTGACCTTCATCAGACACAACGTCTATACTTCCTTCATGTTGTAAAACAATATGTTTAACGATAGACATTCCCAACCCTGTTCCACCTACGCCTCCGATACGAGTTCGTGATTTATCAGCACGGTAGAATCGTTCGAATACTCTTTCGCAGTCTTTTTCGCTCATTCCACAACCTGAATCTGCAACTACTATTTCTACATACTCAGTCTGTTCCGTAAGGTTTATTCGTATCTCCCCTTCATCTGTATATTTGAGTGCATTATCAATTAAATTAATTAGCACCTGCTCAAATCTAAAAGCGTCAACAGATGCTATACAAGGACTATCCGGCATACTTTTTAATACACTAATATTCTTCTCTTTTGCTTTAGGCTGATATATAGTTAGAACATTATCAATTAATTGTCTCAAATCAGCTTTAGTTAATATTAGCTGTAATGACTCTTCTTCTAATTCCGAGATGGTTAATAAATCCTGAACAATATTGATTAGTCTATCGGTATGACGATTGATAATTTCGATATAATAACTATTCTCTTCCTCCTCAATTTCTTCTTCCAATGTTTCGACAAAGCCTTTGATTGCAGTCAGCGGAGTTTTCAATTCATGGGAAACATTGACGATAAAATCTTTCTTAAATGTTTCGATTTTTTTGATCTCTGTAATATCATTGAATACGATTATCAATTCATCTCTATTTTTCATAAATACTGCTGACATAATCAAGCTGTAATCACCAATTTCCACGTTTGAAAGTACGCTTTTTTTCGTTTCAAATGCCTCTTTGATATATGGCTCTAATTCTGTTCCGGCAATATATCCGCTTATCTCTTCATCCTTTTTTACCTCTGCTCCCAAGATATTGTTGAAGCTATTATTGACAAGCCGTACATTCATTTCAGAATTTAATACCAATACACCCTCCCTCATTGAGGCAACAAGCACCTGGAAATACTCTTTCTGTTTAGAAATCTTTCCAAATAGTTCCTGATTTTTCTTAGTCATTTCGTTAAAGTGAGTAGCTAAGTTTGCGATTTCATCATTACCACTCACTTCTACACGCACATCAAAATCACCACTTGCAATTTCTTTCGATGCTTCGGTAAGATTAACAATCGGCTGCGTAATTCCATGAGAAAAAAAATAAACAATAACAATAGAAATAATTACTAAAACAACACTAATTCCTAAAATCTGCTTTACAATTCTACTCGTAGTAGTCTTAACATCTGCCATAAAAAAACTTAATCTGAGTACATTTGATTCTTTATCATTCAAATCAATCCTCTTCGCATAATAAAGCATATCCAGTTGGGAGGTTTCACTATATCGTTTCGTTATTCCAATACCTTCATCACTATTAAAAGCATCACTAACTTCCGGCCTTGTACTATGATTTTCCATTGTATCTTTATCAGCATACGAATCAGCAATCACGGCTCCTTGACTGTTAATTACTGTAAATCTTATTCCGGAGTTCTCGCCAAACTTTTTTGTAAGAGCCAATAGTTTCTCATATTCTTTTGATTTCAGCAGGGATAGTATTTGAGCTTCAGAAACAACGGTTACCCTTTGGAGTTCCTGCTCAAAAGTATGTTCATAATTATTTGTAACTGTTCGCGAAACAAATATGATAATACTAAATGAAAGTAAAACGATTAATACTAAAACTGACAAGAATATTTTTTGAGATATATACTTCATCTACCATCACATCATCAATAAAAAATAAAAAGCCACTGTTATCAACAGCGACTTCTAAAATAAACAATTTCTGTTAAACAAAAATAAATATTAATAAATTATTGCAATATTTGAATTTTTTTATAGCTTGAGCCATGGGAAGTTTTCAGAACTATCAAATATACACCACTTGCAAAATCAGAAAAATCCTGCTCAATAATATGCTTGCCGGCACTAAATGTATCATCTAAAATAGTGTGAGAAAATGTACCCGTCAATGAATATATTTTGAGTTCTATATCTGACTCGAAAACAAGTGAAAATCCAATTTCTGCCTGTCTTACCACAGGATTTGGAGATATGGTAGTAAGTTCCAATGGAGAATCAGAAAACTCGATATTCCTAAAATCAGAAGCACAGAAATCATCAAAGGATACTAAAGTCCGCCCATTAGAAAATTCAACACAGGTAGAAGAGGGAGTTTCCATCATAACAGTAATATCCGTTCCGTCAATATCCTCAGTCGGCAGCAAGGCTTTATAATGAATAGTAAATAATTTACCATTTTTATCGAATGAATCACCATTTATTGAATACATTTTTACTTTAATATACCCAAAACTATCTTCCATTTTTTCAATAACATAATCATATCTATTTTTCAAATCAGGGTTTAATGATATATCCTCCTGCCTTATCGAAATAATATCAGAATCATAGAAGAATTCAATAATCAACTCGGTTAATCCATATTCAGAAATACTTTCCCCTGCATCTAAATCGATATCGAACTCATACACTGCCCCCGGCAGAATTTTTCTTGAAACAGGAGCAATCGCTAAACTACGATTTATTTTTTTATTACGCCCGGAAAAGATAGCTGTTTTTTCATAAAATCCGGTTTTATCTTTAAGCTGAATTGAGATTGTTTGATTCATTTCTCCCGGAGACGTATATTCTAAATCAACAGAAACAGATTCTCCCGCATCAATTACAAAATCATCTACGAACCTATCATCTACAAGTCTGAAATCACTTTCAGCAAAATCATTTAATTTAGATAAACCTATGAACTCAACTCCTGCATTGGTATTATTCACAATTTGTCCTGAAATTATCGAACTTTCTCCACGACATACATCTGTACTACCACCGTAGAACTCAATATCATTTGAAACAACGAAACCTGTAATTTTGATAGGTTCAAGCACATTATACGCATCAGAAATAATCTTTAAATATGCTTCACTACGTCCCTCTCTGAATGGCAGGAAGTTCACATCGAAGCTCAAACTTTCACCCGGCAGTATTGGTTTTGAAAAGTCAATTTGTCCCTTATCAATACTAAAGTTTTCGCTACCAAATACCCATGGCGTAAAACTAATTGTCCCCTGCTCTACATCTGAAATATCATACACTCGACACGAGTCTGCCCATTGCCACTGACTATTGGTTAGGTTTGTGATGGTCATCGTCTTGGTTATGTGGTTATTTGATTGAAGAACTGTGCCAAAATCTACATCTTTGATTTCAATTTTGGGAGCAATACCAACTCCTTTCAGTATAGTTTCAGCACTCAATTCATCTTGCCCTTCAACTTCATAGCTCAAAACTAACTTGTATTCGCCCACATCTTTAGGGTTAAAATACACAGGAACTCCGAATTCATTACCCTGAGAAATAACTAAATTTCTAAGTTCATTTTTATTTAATTCAAATGCTTCCCCTGATTGGGATTCAATTTCTTTTACTTGCAAAATAGTTAATTCTGTCTTGCCGACATTCTTGAGTATGATACCGCCTTTATCATTTTTTATTCTGTATGGTATGATTGGATATTCAGGGCGGTTTATTCTTTTTCTTCCATAATCGTACGACTCCGCGACCAAACCAACAGTTACCCCTGTCGCTTCGAAAACACAAACACTATCAATAGATTTGGCATTTGAAGAAAAAACAATTCTTCCTGAATAATCTCCCTCGCTTACAGGGGAACATTCCAATGTAAATTTGAATGAATTATTCGGTTTAATAATCAAAGGATTCGATTGGGAAATATCACGATTAAATATAGGGGTAAACTCCTCATCTCCAAATTGCTTCCAACCGTCGATAATCAAATTTGATACACCTGTGTTGATTATACTACCAAAGACCTCTGCTTTTTTACCTACCTCTATTGCGTTAAAATCAACATCAACGACATTTATAATCGGCTGTCCTATAACGGCTTCAACTTTTGAAAAATACTTAAAGAAGCAAGCATTTCCTACTCCAACAGAATCAATAAAAATTCCACCCTTACCACTTTCAAAATAAACTTCAAATCTATATTCCTCGCCTGGCTGTAACTTAACCGAAGGCATTGCTCCTGTAATATAAAAATTAGTACTCTCCATTTTTATCGCAATAGAATCTAAATCAAAAATTTCAGTATCCGATGTATTGACGAAAGTAAATTCTCTTTTTACTATCTGGTTAATTGCCGCCGTTCCGTAGTTTTGATATTTAGGATACATATCAATTTCAGGCGGAGTATAAGTGAAGTTACATACAGTATCATTCCCTACCAAATCACGAAATAGAACAGAAGCATGTGCATTTTTATAAGGATTTTTCACACGGAGAGACCAATCTGCACAGCGAGTTTCTCCTGCTGTAATAGGATCAATATAAACCCGTTCAAAATTTTCCATATTTTCAAAAATTGCAGTTGATAGGTTTATACGTTTACTATCATCATCCGGCATATCACAGACTCTCCCGTCGATTTGACCGGGGCAATTTTCTTTAACAGTTACTTCGGGTTTGTATTTATCTTCTGAATGCAAATTGCTCATACTCATAACAGCTTGATAACCTATGGACTCTCTCGTTGTCAAGACATACATATATGCGGTAAATTCGTATTCACTATCAATCATATAAGTACCATAGTGAGAAAGTTCCAAGAAAAGATATGCGTCGGTTACACCATTCTCATCAGGCATGATATGAAAATCAATTATTTTTTCATCAAAAATATCGTTATAAATTACCTTGTCATCTAAGAATGTCCCTATTTTGATTTTTTTCTCATTTGCCTCATAATCCTTTATATAGACCTGCATATAGTATCTGTTAGTATTATTCCTATCCAAAGGTTTATCTATTGAGAATATTGCTCCTTTTCCGTAATTTTCAATAGAAGTCAAGTTCATTTGGAATGGACTGCCTTTCGGCTGGGGAGCCCCGTCTTCTTCAACTCCTGTATTGTAATAGGAGACAAAGAATGTAGATTCGGATTTTAAAGTTACATACCGGTGCTTCGGTCTGTATTCGATAAAATTTGAACCGTATTTGCAGGTTTCTTCTGAAAGCAATAGAGTATCAACGCCTATCTCAGATTCATTTTTGTCATAGAAAGCAAATATCTTGACCACAGAATCTTGATTGATAAAATCACCGACAATTCTTAGAACAGGATTATATTTTCTATTATTCAATGCTGATACATGATATTTTTTGCCCCAGAACCGCATAGGGATTTCCTGCTCAACTATGTAATTATGCCATTTATTTTCAACGGGTATATTCGCGGATTGGCAACCTGAAATCACAACTATAGGATGCTCAGATTCTATATAACTCCCCGATAAATCTGCGGTTACTCCCTGCGAAGCAATTAACCAAACATCACCCTTGCCAATCTGCTTAACTTTCTCAGCCCCCTTATTAATACCACCACCAGAGCCCTGACCGTCGAAATTAAACGTTATTATATTATTGTCATATAAACTTATAATAGCTACATACGTGGGAAAACTATGAAAACTGGAATATAACCCGGAACCATCATTATATGTTGATACCGAATACTGTGTCCCCATGACTGAAGTAGGATAGAGCAAAAAGCCCTCCTGACTATCACGGTAATCTATCAAAACCTTTGCTGAAACCGGTTTTTCTGAATTTAGAATAATCGCCCCATTTTCTTTCTGAAAACTGGATACTGTCAAATCATATCCTGATTTCAGATAGAGTTGGGCTTCCTCTGGATTTAGTTCGAAAATCTCACTTTCGCCTCTTGCAATAGTTCGGATTTCATTATAGTTTCTGCTTGGAATTGATAAAGTTACATCTGTATCAAATTCAGATGATACGACAACATAAACATAGTCTGTCAATGAAGTTCCATCAGTCAAAGCAGGAGGAACTGTAAAATAAAATTCACACCCAACATTTGAAAGTGAACGCACAGATGGATAAATCCTTTTGAAATCATCATTAGGATCTGCCTTCAGCACGAAAGGTACTAAAAGAACAGCAAGCAATATTTTATATAATTTCCTCATATTAAAAGGACACATCAAACGAAAAAATGTTATGAAAATATTAAAAAAAATATCCGCTTTCTTAGAAAACGGATATCAAATTAACCAGTAAACCATTATATTTACTAATATTTAACGAATTTAATTTTTTCTCTTCCCTTTAGCGATCGAACTTCTAAAATATACCCCCCTGAAGTTAAATTATCAATTTTTATATTTAGAGAGCCTTTGGAAAGTTCGTTTGCAAAATAAACATTTTCACCGCTAAGGTTATAAATATATACTTCATAAACACCAATGTTTTCAATAAACTCAATATTCAAGACTTCATTTGCAGGATTTGGATAAACCTTAAATGATTTCGCATCATCTACAACACCAACATCTTTTTTAGGGAATAAGAATGTAAATATTTCGCTATTGCCACAGAAATCTACTACTCTTACTTCAGCAGTTCCATCTTTCTCAATATCAATTTGATATAGATTAAATTCAAATTTACTTCTTTCTGCTGGTTTAAATTTATCAAAGTCATCAACATTCACATTGACAGCACTTACAACGATAATAGAATCTAAAAACATGAACATCTTTTCTTCTAAATCATCAATCATCATCGGAGGTTCTTTAAAGTAACCAGTAATAACAGAACTATCCTGTTTGTAAGTATAGCTACAGATTGGTTTCGCTGTATCAGCAATCGTTTTAAAAAGTGGTGTAGCAGAATTACCTGCACAATCAATGAATAAAAGTTTTTCTTCGATAGCAGTTTTATAATCCAATATATTAATTGAATAATATACGGTATCTTTTGAGCATTTGTCATACGGCTCCAGTACTACTTCACAGTTTGGATTTTCATTTTCAAATTTAACAGTATCAATACCGGACTTTATTGCTTCTTCTGTAGGAAGATCAAGAACATATCCTTTTATGTTCCACGTTCTTGTTTCCTTATCGAAATTCTGGTCATGGCTATATTCCGGTTCAGAAGTATCATCAGGGTAATAATCAAATTTAAGCGGAGTCATATTACCGACCACATCATAAAAATATACTACTGCATGAGCTGGTACCTCCATATCTGCGATAAGCATTGAGAAGTCCACTTTTTTACTTGTTCCAATTTGATAAGGCTCTATTTCAAAATCAATATTGCTTGAAAGATAATCCATAAATACTGGATTCCCTAAACCAGTAGGATTTTCAGTCGCATCAATAACAGTACCCGTAACTTTATTACCTTTAAGTTTATGGTCTATAACAGGAGGAGTAACATCATCGGTCATATCAAACTTTTTAAATTGTGTTTCACCTGTGAAGGCATAAGAACGTCTATCACCGTAACCATAGGAATATGCAGCACTCGGTTCGTTCGAGTGAACTTTAAATACCCCCCCCTCTCTCACTTCAATCATTGCTGACATATATTTTGTTGCACCATGGTTTTCTAATTTTACAACTTTGTACTCGCTTGCTTTTTTCATCACATATTCCCCATCTTCATATAAACCTAATTTCACATCATCAGGAATAGATTTAGAATTCAAAGACTTAAATACAAGATTGATGTATCGTTGATAGAAATGCTGTTCTGCCGGGACAAAGACCAAGTAGTCAGTCATAAATTGTTCTTCAGGAATTAAGTTCAACTGGAATGGGAAGGTCTTCTTTGAATTTACTTCAAAAACTGACACTGAAATAGGTTTATCAGCCAAGTATGCGGAAAACCTATTTCTACCGATATTTTCCAAAGTTTTATATGCTTTATCAATTTTACCGCCTTTTGTTTCTAAAACTGATACCAAGTTTTCGTCTTGATAAACGGTTACATCAGATTGACCTGCCGTAACTTTTGACATAGTTTGATAATTAGGCTCCTTGGCAAAAGAAAAACCATAATAAGTCTTACCCCATGAATTCAAAGGCATTGACGGCTCAATAGAGTATTGTGGATTGTCACCATTTTCATCAGAATTATTATACAGATTTGTATTCCCTTGATAAACCGCTACGGGTTGGGTAGCAGTAATTATTGTTCCCGATAAATCATTGAATTCATGTTCTGTACCAAAAACATATACGTCCCCTTTTTCCAAATCAACTTGAAGTTGATCACCTGTAGAAATATCCTTTCCTGCAACAGCAGCAACAGAATTATTCTCAGCACCACCAATGGTAATATATACTCTTGTATCATCATGAACCGCCGCGATACAAACGTATGATGAGTTCACTTCGTCTTTCTCTACAGGTCTGTAATCTGAACCGGCAGAAACAATATATTCTGTTGAAAGACTTTGCCTTGGAATCACCTGCATACCCTCTGCTCTGAATTGTCCCTCCATGATTGACCAACAATAAACAGGATCTTTTGCTTCAACAACCAAAGATGTTCCCCGATACAAATGCTGACCAGGAGGAGGGGATTTCAGAGATTTTACAAGTGGAATCAAAAAGGCTGATTCAAGCTGAACTTTAATCAATTCAAAAGCAGGAACCTGTACTGTGCTGTCAATAGGGGTATCATCTAATGTATTCGGAACATACATCCTTACTTCTGTCGATACTTCTGAATATAAGTAAACATTCACATAATCTGCATTAGCAATAGCGGAAATATCCGTTGGAAAATACGCGATTACGAAATCCTCACCTTGAGAAGAATAGCCGTAATTATCGGGTAAAACAACCTGATTGTCAGCCCGCACCAAAGTATAAGCAAGGAGAAACAGAACAAGTACAATATATTTTTTCATAACCTACCACATAAAATTTTAGAATCTTAACTATATGTATAACAAAATTAACAAAAGAAAGTTACACTACAAGGAAAAATAAATAATTTTTGTAGAATATCATTTCTTATATGTTGGATATTGTGAGATATAGAACAACCACACCTACAAATAAAATTAGCGATTTTAATATCTAATTTACGTACTAATATCCGCATATTCATATTTTTTTGGTCTGATGATTTTCGCTATTTTTACTATTTTTTAAACTTTTTTGCATTTTTTTCAATTTTTTTTCGATTTTTTTGTCCTCCATTTCAAAATCCCGTTTTCTCTAACTCCTTATATTTCATAGATATATTTTTTGGCAAAAGTTTTGGCAAAAAAAATGTCACACTGTACGGCGTACTGTACGGTTGCCTGTCCA
>PDWI01002222.1_pt1 | contig 29511 bp, 43 predicted proteins | sample 1430891 | NCBI WGS metagenome assembly PDWI01 (sample SAMN01162508, study PRJNA174530) | Oral metagenome, whole genome shotgun sequencing project. | biome: Marine environment; feature: Marine mammal; material: Swab sample of the gingival sulcus; isolation source: swab sample of gingival sulcus... | reverse complement strand
CATTAAATATTGTCCTGAACCCTTAGGCATATCCAGCTGCATTTTTAACTTTCAATCAGGCAGAACTTTTAATCACGTTCAATCAGGTAAAAATCAACCCTTTTTTATTTTGTGATTTTTTGCTATAAAATGAAAGAAATGGATTGGAATAAGTTATCCCGGACGACCTTGGTTCTTAAAAATTATGACTTACTGAGAAAGACAGGAGTTCTTAACTATATTGAAGAGCTAAAGCTCCAAATAGAAGATCTGGAGCTGCTGCTTCATGAAGCCTGTGAAATTTTCCGTCAGGAGACAGCAGAACAAATCATCAATTTGATAACCCGCTACCTTTCTGAAAAGTTTATCCCTTCCAGAATGATATTCATTTTAAATGAAGGGATTATGATGAATAAAATAAAAACCATAGCTTATGAAAATATGAAATCCGTAGAACCTCCCAGGGCTCTGGTCTATGTAAAATCCTTAAAACCCTTTGAAGGTTTTTTTAAAAGATACGCAAAGACAACCAATTTTATTGTTCTGAATAATAAAATTCGTGATTCAAAATACCTGAGACCCTTTCAGGAAATAAATTCCCAGCTGGTCGTCCCCATCATGGGTATATCAGGACTGTACGGGATTATCCTTTTTGGGGCCAAGGTTCTGGGAGAGAACTACAGCGAAGAAGAAATTTCCTATATTGACAAATTAATGCAATTTGCTTCCATAGGATTTCAAAATACAATCCACTATGACCTCTCCATTAAAGATTCCAAAACAAATCTTTACAATCACAATTTTTTTATTCACAGTCTTAAAGAGCAGCTGGCCCGGGCAAAACGCAAAAAGCGTCCCTGTTCCATTCTCATTCTGGATATTGACCATTTTAAAGCCTTTAATGATACCTACGGCCATCTTGCCGGAGATGAAGTTATACTTAAACTGGCCCAAACCCTTCAGAGAACTGTCAGAAAAGGAGAAATCCTTTCCCGTTTTGGAGGGGAAGAATTTACATTGCTCCTTCCCCAGACCAACAGGAAAGGGGTGATGCAGGCTGCTGAAAGATTAAGAAAGAGAATTGAAAAGATGAAAATCCCTTATCAAAACCAGGTGCTTAAAATTACCATATCCCTTGGGGCTGCCTGCTATAACAGTCAACGGGGGGTTGATGAAAAGATACTTATAAAACAGGCTGACAAGGCACTTTATCAGTCAAAAACAAGGGGAAGAAACTGTTCAACCCTCTATGTTCCAAGCTTGCTCCGTAAAGGTATGGAAATCATGCAACTGAAACGAGCGGAGAAAAAAACGGAAAATTACGGAGAAAACATTACCTTTAGTAATTGCACCGGGTGAAAGAGGCATTACAACCTATGCAATGCCTCCTTTGGTATTACCCTATCATTATTAATTCCGGGCGGTGTAACCTCCGTGGCTCAAATGGGGGTTCCCAAGTGGCCAGGCTCTCATCTTGGGGTACCGCTGTGAGATTATCCGAAACAATATCCGTGAGTGTCTGTATGATCAAATCAATCCCGAGAGGGAAGAGCCGCTCCCTCCAGAGCTGTTTGTAACCCCAGTGTTTGCCCACAAGTACAGCCTCCTGGTGTATTATTGGGCCGCCGTCAACTGAGTCATCCAAAAGATATACCGTCCCTCCTGCAACGGGATCCCCAAACCTTATCGTCCATTTTGCAGCGTCCCGTCCTCGATGCCTGGGAAGTAGGGACGGGTGGTAACCTATGGCATAGCGGACACGTTCCCGGGCCTTAGTAGAAATAAAGTGGTGAGCGTGGGCTGCTATAAGTACGTCTGTATTGTCGGGAATATCCGTACTTAATAGCTTAGCCGAGTCAATTATCACCGGATTTGCGGGATCGCAGTACGCCTCTTTTTTGAGTTTGTCGTATCTTTTGCCGTTATTGGGGCAGGCGACCCCTGTAATATGATGCCCCGCATCTTTAACGGCGCGATAGACGGCTGCCCCGAAAGCCCGCTGACCAGCGATGAATATATTAAGCGTCATGGTTGTCTCCTATATATGCGAATCCTTGTACAGCTCTGAAATGTCCGCCATAACGACACCCCCCGGCTTTCCCATTAGGCAAGGGCCGCGGCACCCCCCCTCTTGAGTACAGCCGGGCGCTCTTTTGAATCCACTTGGGATTCCGGCGAAGGGTGGCTGCGAGCTGGGGGTGGGATGTATGAAATAATACGGGAAGATGGCGGCCGCATCGTCCGTGGCCCTCCAGGTGGTACTGGCAAACAGCGTTAAGAAACCGGACACCAATCCCCGCCCCTTGCCATTCGGGCATTACAACAAGCCGGGTTGCCCGATAGTAGCCTGATTGAAAGAAAGGACAAACAGCTAAATGGGATACAGGCTGGCCATCAACTAAACCTAAAAAATAGTGTGCGGCTATAGGCATGGGTAGGTCTAGATAATAATGCGGCTTAAAATATTTCCGGTGGGTGCCGTCAACTTGTTGGATTTCCAACTTGATTTTCGGCCGCTGAAGACAGCTCCTGTAATATCTGCCGTCCCTGGTATCAATAATCCAATCCGGCCCCAGCCAGGGCATGACATCATAATGGGGCGTAAGGCATACTACCCTGCGGCCGGTTTGCCGCCGCCATGCCTTGCGGAATGCGCTGGCCCCGATTTTAGCGATTTGACGGTCAAGGACACTGGTAAATTCGTCCAGAACTACATCCTTCGGGCTGTCAAGTAACAATAGCCTGGCCAGACCAGCTCTGAATTGCTCCCCGTTAGAGAGTACCCTGTAAGGTCTTAACCAGGAGGGAACACTGCCAAGTCCTACAGCGGACAGGGCGGCGGTTACCCGGTTAAAATCGCCGTCCGGGGCGATGGCATCAATAATAGGCTTATCTTCCGGCCAGTCCTCCGCAGGATTATATATCCCGCCGGGGAATAGGGTGCGTCCTATGGATGTTTTACCGCTGCCGGAGGGCCCGACAACAACGCCAATTGACCAGTGAAAAGAGTCTATGTCCGTATCTATGGTTAGGTCAAAGCGGTGGCCGTATTCAGCATTGAACAATGACTTGACCCGGGCGGCCCGGTAGGTTTCGTAGTTCGTGCACTGGTGGTGTATCTCTATTCTCATACGCACACCACCCGGATCTTTATTCCCTGTTTAATCAGCTTATTATAGAGTGATTCCTGCTCGGCCTCGTTCTTGCAAATGATAATCAGCCCGTATTTCGGGGCGTATTTCATTGGCTCCATTTTTTACTCCTTGTTTAGGCTTAAGGAACAAATGGGATATGCCGACCATGTAAAGTGTTAGACTGTGGCGGTGGCGGGTTTCCCGTAGGTGTTGCGTCACCTGTTCCGGGAGTGTGCGCTCCTGGGGCCGCCGCCCTTTTTGGCGGCCCTTAAAAAATATTACATCAGCGTTGCCCCTCTGTGCGCAGCTGAAGATCCCAAAAATAGCCGCAGTCACCTGTCCCCCGCATGATCCAGTACCGGGCGCATTTTCGGCCAATACATCGGCCGTGTAACAGCCGGTGGGGACAGCGGCGGCGGATGTCCACATAGCCAAGGCGGCAAAAGGACAGCACCTCGGCCAGACCAGCAGCCTTGCGGACAAATCGACCTCCAGACTGGATGATTAACTCGGGTTGAGCTTGGTCAGTTTCTCTTAAATTTATCTTTATGCCGGATTTGGCCAGTGCCTTTTTTATCCGTTTGATATGCTGCCTGGATGCTCTTATTTCCATGGGTTATACCTCTATGATTTGATCAAATTCCAGTAAAGACGGGTGAGCTCGGGCGGTTACAATCAAGTCCGTAAGGTAATTCAGGCCGATGCTAACGAGCAGGTCAATCGGTTCCAAAACTCTGGGCTCTTCCCTGGCTTCCAATTCAGGAGGCTTCCTAAAAACAGCTTTTTCCTTGTCAGTCGGAACATAGGTAGGATTATCCTTAATTTTTTGATTGATTTCTTTCTTCCGGGATTCCCAAACGACAAGTTCAGCATCGTATTTTTTTTGAGCAGTGGCCACGGCTTTGTCATAATTTGTCCGGGCTGTGGCTTGAGTTGTCAGGGCATCTTTGTATTTTGCGATATCTTGATACACCCGCTCAATAAGGGCGTCCCGACCGGCATCTTTAAGTGTCGTCCAAAGCTCGGGGGCTGACTGTTTGTTGATGGCCAGTCTTACTTGTCGGATCAGGGTGACCTGACCCGACAAGTAGCTATCGCCATACAGGATGTCGCTGGTCAAGACAACCTCAAGCCGATTAGCGATCCTATCTGTATTGCGGCTAACTTCTTTGATAATCATTTCATTTTTCAATTTTATCACCTTCATTATTTGCTCCTTATGCTACTTTTTTAATAAAAATCATGCTGTAGTGTGCCGGACGCTTATCAATCGGGGCTCCGGCTCCCGTTGAGCCGGATGTTCCCTGGAAGGCTGGCATATCAATTCCGTGGGCATGGCTGCAGTTTTCTGCAGCGCTGCGTCCGCTCATGGAGGGCGTAGTTACTGTATGGGTATGGTCAGAAACACTTGAGCTATCAGGCTGCCCCCGAAAATATATGGCTATATCATGACCCTCATTTGAACCGGTATATAGCTCTAAAGTCGTCCATCCGTTATTGGGGACTGTTACAGTCCCAAAATCGCCGCCACTATTTGCCTCAGTGAACTCGGTCATAACCTGTGTTAAATGGTTGTAAGATACATTATGAGCACTTCCGTTATCCGAGGTAACAGACGGATGATCATGATCTATCGCATGGTCATGTTCCGCTGTGGCGTGGTTGGTAGTCAGGCTGCCGTGAGCATGGTCAATCCCGTGGGTGTGGCTGGGTAGATTGGCGGTTGTCAGGATCAGGGTGTTGCTGCCACCTGTACCACCTGCTCCTGCCGGATAGCGCCCCATAACAAACCGATCCACCATGTTGGGACAGCCTTTATCGGCATTTTCGGCCGTGCAGGCATACCAGCCAGGGAGGGTTTTGTTATCCTCCCAACCTTCGCCGTCATACATCCAGACAGTACCGTTGGGGGTTAGCCCCCGGATAGCGGATAGAAGCTGGCTGCCGCTGGTGTTATTTGGACTGCCTCCGGCGGCCTGTACTACGGCCTGAAGATTGTCCAATATCAGGTTGAGTGTTTCCGCTGGGATAAAACTGGGCTTCACGAGTGGATCGCTAAAGCTGCCATTGGTGAATTTGCCGCTCGCATCAAGGCCCGGCCACTCTACGGTATCTCCGAATATGTCAATTTGCTGGTTATCTGGATACATGCCTGCCATAAAATCCTCCTAGGAATAAAAAAAATAGACAATATGATTTGCCAGTAGGGCAGTTATTACAGCGGCCTCAAAATCCGCCTGCAGTGCAGGGTCGCCGATCTCTGCGTCGATAAAAACCACCGAAAAACTGGCGGGGGAACACATGCGGTTAATGCCGATGCAGGTGTGCCCAAAGAAGGCAGAGTGGTAGGGCAAACGTACATCTTTAATGGTGGCGGTATACAGAGCGGCCAGGTCTTGCAATATTACTCTGTTAATACGCCCCTGTCGTTTAGCCAATAGCAGGCTGCGGCGCATATTTAGAGGCAGATGGGGATAAACGTTGTTTAAAAGGACACGCTCCCAGTCATCAATATATCTGACTGTGGTTTGGGGTGTGGACTCTGCTATCATTTCCGGCCAGCGGCTTTTCAGGCGGTGGAGCTCCTGGGCTTTAGCATCAATCCACAAAGATAAGTCGCTTTGGGGATTGGCAAACTGCTTGTCCCAGTAAACTCCGAGGGGGAATAATTTCCGCAAAGCGGCTTTGTACTCTTCTTGGCTGTGGAGTATATTACTGGATGGCAAACTGCACCGTCCCCAGCACCGGGTATTCCAGCACTGTTGTTTCAAAGGTCTGACCGCCGTCAAACTGTACCTGGGCGAAACTGATGGTTACTCCGTCTACAATCACATCGCGGATCTCGCCCTCGGTGTATGTGATGCCGGGGCGGGCGGAAACTTCAAGGTAGGCTTTTATTCTGTTTTTTACAGTCTCCTGATTACTCAGACTGCTTTCGACGGCCAGTAAGGTAATAGTCATGTTTATGGGTTTAAGTGAGGGGGTGCGGACAGTAAACAGCACAGGGGGGGCCTGGGTCTCTATATAGGATTGTACGACCTCAAGGTTGCCAACGGGAAATACGCCATCAAATTGATTGCCGGATATAACCTGTATCAGCAGCGCTCCGAAGACACCAAAATTCTTAATTTCAAAAGCCTTTGAAACATCCACCGATGAATCTACAGTCCAGGCGGCAAAGTCGCCGATCTTGCCGTAGCGGGTGGTGTTGCGGAGAGAGAGCAATACCCGGGACAGGTACTCCTGGTCGGTCTCCTCATCAGCGCCTCCGGTAATGCCGGTATCGATGGTAATGGCCTTGCTTGATAGCCCGGCCGGGATGGCTGAGGAGAGTTTGAGCTCCTGGTCAGCGGCCAGGTTGGAAGCGGCTCCCGGCTGCTCCGCGTGGAGCCAGATTATAGCCTGGCCGCTGTTGTCAATGCTGTAGGCTTTGTTGGTATAATAGCGTTTTCCCGAGGCCGAGGCGTACACCAGGCCAGCAGGGACGGCGGCCCCCGGGCTGCCGGTTACCAGGACCTTGCCTATGGCGGCCACAGCATATAAGGGGGGGACTCGGTCAGACCAGTGCATCCTTAAATAGTCGCCGGTGGCAGTATCAGGAAAAAGCTGGTCGGACAAAAATGACAGATCGCCTAAAAGCTGGTGGTAAATTCCTGCGTCTACATGGGCCAATACCTTTATAAGGTTATGCCTGGCAGTCTCATCCAGAGGCTTTAAGCGGCTCATATAGTTGCTGTACATCCTGTCCAGCAGGGCGGACAGGGGCTCCCTATTAAATTGTGCCATGCCATACATCCTTTATAATAAGAGTATCCCCGGAGGGTTTGGTGAGGATGACCTGATAGTCAATTCTGTTTTTCCCGGAGTGAACGGCAATGCAGTCAATTTTTTGGACAAGGCCGTCTGATACCATCCATCTGGTTGCTTCCAGTATGGCGGCTCTCACCTTGCCGGGGGTGCTGCCGTCCAGCTTGCCCTGCCTTAATATCCACAGATCGGAGCCGAAGTCTTTGTCTGCCCACCAGCGGCCTTTATCGGTGCCGATGCTCATGGCGGCCAGCTCTCGTATATCGCTCCAGTCTTCCAGTCTAACCGTTTCCATGCTGCACCTTGTCATTTTCAATATTGGATAAATCTGCGACTTGCGGGGCCGGTGGGCCGGGCGAGCCGGGTACCGTAAAGGCCAGGTCAACGGCCATTTTAAGGGCCGCCTGGAATGCCGATGGTGAGCCGTTGCCAGGCTCTGTAACCGGTGTACTCAATGTCTGTAACAGGGCCTTGAGTATCTTGTTGTTTTTCTCAAGCTGGTCTTTCAGCTCCCCGGCTTTCACAAGGCCGCCCAGGCCGGTTCCGTTGAGTTCCACCTCTCCGGCTTTTCGGGCAATAACAACACCGCCGTCTTTTGTCCAAAGGCAGGCATCCCCTTCTTCCAGTTCCGGTGCTCCGTCAACACAGGAAACAGGCAGGATAATATAAGATCCGGCATTCCCGCCTTGCGTTAAAACAGCGGTGCGTCCTTCCATTCCTTTGGCGAAAAATCCGTAAGGGAAAAACTCTTTGCCCTCCAGGGTGCGGCAGAAGTCTGTCTGGATGGTAACTTCCCGGCCGTCCCGTTTTTCAAGGCTGGCTATGTTAAAAATATTCCGCATCCGGGCAGCCAGGGTTTGCAGGGGGTTAGCCATAGTATGCCTCTTTATTTATCAGTTCGATGGTTGATTCCATGCGGCCTGCACTGGCGGTGCATTCCACGGTTTGGGTCAGTAGCAGAATATTATCAATTCCGGCGGAGGGTATGCTAACGGGGATTAAAAAGTTCGGTTCATAAAATATTTCTTTATTGGGTTTGGCCGCCAGCTGGGCCAGCTGTACATCAGACAGCCCCCAGCCGCTTGCTGTAATTTTTACCTTGTTTTCCCGGCGGCGATGCAGTTCCCGTTTAGCCCGGGTGCGCAGCTTTTCCTCATCTATGTCAAAGTCGGTCAGGTTAATAGTTAGAATGCGGTTGTTCCTGCATTCCCGATCTTTCAGGGTGATGGTTTTGCCTTTGCCGATAACCGCATACTCGTGGTACTGCTCGGCTCCGGATTCTATCCGCTCAATGGTTTTAATATTTCGCCCTTCAGCAAAGCGAAAGCCAGCGGCCTCTCTGGGGTACTTTGTCAGATAGAGTCCGCCTAGTTGACTGGATGTCAGGGTATAGCCCTGGTTTTCCGCTTCAGCTAAAATTTTTGTCCAGGGAGATTCATTTTCGATGGAAAATCCGGAGACCGCCTGGGTATCGTTACCCCCTTCGGCAAAGTTTTTAACGGATATATTAAATTTTCTGGCGATGGATTTCAGTATTGTTAAAAAATCAGGGGAGCCGTCAAAGCTTTCTGACCATGTAGAGTCAATAATATCCCGGGCGGGAGAGCGGCCTGCCAAGCTTACGGTTTTCCGACTGTCACTGGTATCCCGTATCTCATCCACATAGACAGTGGTTACCAGCTGGCGGTTCCCGGTATTGGTAATATGGCGGTTGTAATAATAGACCATAATGCAGTCGTGCTTGTGTACCAGCTGCCTTTGGCTTACCGGCAGGGTGAGTTCCAGACTGTGGCAGATGTCATCCAGGCTTTTTCTGATTGTGATATCCTGCCAGAGCAGTTCCCTGAATTTATCCTCTCCTGCAGGGGAGGCCAGCACCACCACTTTAGACATAGATGATATCCCCTTTTATAAGGAAAGAGTCTTCTATCTTGTTCAAGCTGCGCAGTACATGGTCTTCCGTGCCCAGGTAGTGGGCCAGAGCCAAAAGGGGCATTCCCTTCGGGAGGTTTATGGATAATTCAGAGCTTAGTTTTTTCGCGGCCAGTGTCCGGGACACGGCCATGCGCAAATCATTGACGGCTTCATAAACCGAGGGGTCATTAAGGTCAAGGCTCTGTTCCAGCCGAGTGTAAAGGGCCAGATGGTTGGTCATGCTTTGGTAAGTCTGGGTTTCCAGCTCCGGCAGCAGGCCGCTTAAGGCATACAGGCTCATGGCCTTATAGATGTTTTCCGTCTCTTTTTTGGTGATTGACTGTTTTACCGTAACAGCCTGGATCGGCAGGGTGTATTTATAGGCTGCGGCAAAGCAATAAAGGGCATTTTTCGCGTTATTTTTTATACGAAAAAAGGAGACCACTTCTTCTGTGGCATTTTTCATTTCGGCGATGCTGGTAACGATTTTTCCGGCAGCGGCAAAAAGGGCCAGTGCCAGGTCTTTGGGAGAGCGGATGCCTTGGCTTATAAGGTTGCTGATGCCTGTAACTTTAGCCGTCATGTCATTGAGCTGTTTTTGTGTGCCCTGTACCCGGCCGACTATATCAATCAGGCTTTTCCGGGCATAATTAAAGGTAGAGACCAGGCTATCTTTATCGGTTTTCCCGGCCATGGATTTGTCAAAGGATTTACACATGGCGGCTTTTGCTTTTTCCGCACATTCAGGAATGGTTTTGTCCAGGAGTCCTTTGAGTTCCCAGCGGTCAGCTACGGGGCATCCGGCCCGGGTAAAGGTTAAATTAATTTGACATTGGCCGCCCTGTGCGGCTTTTTCAGAGATGTCCCAGTCAATAATTATGACAGGGAATCGTCCCCATAAGGTAAGGTTTAAATAGCCGGGGTTCTCGTCGCTGGTAGTAATGCGCAGGGCCTCAACCATGGCGTTTCTATTTCGGATATATTCGTTTCCCCGAAAATAGCCGGAGACGGTGATTCCCTGGGGTTTCTCATTTAAGGGAGTTGATGACCAGAGACCAAAAAAAGGGTATTCAGCAGTGTCCACAGTAAGGCCGCCTGAAAGTTTTACGCTGTCATATATAAAAGGTATGGGCTTCCCGCCGGGGGGCTGGTAGCTGGTTTCTGCAGGGGCTCCACTTGCAGAATATATAAAGCGTTTTTCACCTTCTCCTTTTTTGAATCCATAGGCGATGCGCCAGTCTTCGCTGGCCGGGGACGGGAGATCGGGCTGCCATTTCAGGGTTTTGTCTGCCATTAGTACATTGCCGCCCTTGCTTCTTTAATGTTTCCGGTATTGTAGCGGATGGGAGTATCGTTATTTCTGACCTTGGCGGATACGCTTGGCCTTTCCCCTTCAAGATTGACATTGATGTCCAGAGATGCCTGGCCTTCCAGCGTAGCTTTGGGCTGGGATTGGGGGATTTCCTGTACTGTGGCGATTTCTTCCTTGATGGCTTTACTTTGGGGGATGATCTCGTCTTTACCCACGGCTTCCCCTATGGCTTCTCCGGTTTTGCGGCCCAGTATGCCCCCGAGCATACCAATGCCTCCGCCAATTAAAGCTCCGACGGCTGTACCTACCACAGGGACAACAGAGCCGATGGCCGCTCCTGCCAAAGCTCCGGCCGCCGCTCCTCCAATAGAGCCCGCCGCCGCTCCTATGGCTCCGCCTTTGGCTTTGGATTTTGCCTTGCCTTTTAGCTCGGGGTCGTTGTTTATGTCTGACAGCTCTCCTATCATGGCCGGTATGGCTGTAATAGCGGCCATGGCTGCCCCGGCTCCGGCTGTTCCGGCTATTTGCTTGCCTGTCATTTTGATACGGCCGGAGAGTGCTGCTCCTCCTGCACTACTTCCGGCACCCATACCTCCAGCTCCCATATTGGTAACAAAAACAGGCATGGCACCGGCAGCGTCACCCGATGCTCCGGGCATGGGTATGGCTCCGCCCCGCAGGCCTCGGAAACTTCCGACGATTCGGGCGACTCCGGCCACACCTTTGACGGCAGTGATCGCTCCAAGGCCCAGGGCTATGGTCTTGAAAATACGCTGTACCTTTTCCGGGTTTTCAGCAAGTTTATTAAGATTCTCCGTCAATTTTTCCAAGGGGCCGGATAAATTACTATCTGCAAATCTTAAGAATCCGGTTTGTAAATTTTTTAGGTTGGCGGCCATGGTTGAGGCATTGCGTGCGGCATCTTTTTGTATGGTAGAGCCGTCGCCCATAATGTCATTAAACTTTTTAAGGGATGTTACCGCCCCGGTCCTTTTATACTCTCCTATGGCAAAGTTAAAAGCCCGCATGGCTTCGGCGTCAAAGACTTGCCCCAGCGCTTCGGTACTGCCATCTGACGCTTCAACAATCTCCTGCATGATGTCAACAATGGATTTAAAGTTACCGGATTGATCCTTTACCTTTACTCCGAGTTTTTCTAATTTCTTTTGTTTTTCGGGGCTTGTAATATTCCGCATCACAGCTTCAAAAGCGGTGGCGGCCTGCTCGGACGATCCTGTACCCATGCGGATAACCTGCAGGGCTGCCCCCATTTCCCGCAGGGCGCCTGCCCCGCTGCGGCCGGTTGCGGTATAGGCGGAGATGGTACGGGGGCCAAGGGATGATAAGTTTTGCAGGGTAAACGCACCCTGCTTACCTTGTACTGTCAAAGTATCAAGAGCCTGCATGGCCTCTTTTGCCCCCATGCCCATTTTCTGGAATTCGGCAAAAAGGCCGCCTATATCTTCGCCGCTGGCACCGGTTGCCTGTACGGCCAGGCCTATGGCCCGGAGATTACCTTCTGCGAATTCCAAATCTCCGGTGCGCTCAATGACAGCGTCCAGGGCAGCAGTTAAATCATCGGTGCCGATTTTTATATCCGGGGATTGAGCGGTGGCATATATTTTACTTTTAAGCTGATTTACTTTTTCAGCGGAGACACCAGCCTGCACTCCGATGCGCATCATCTTGGCATCAAGGTCAATCATTTCCTTTGTGGCGGCTCCGGCGGAAAGAGTTACTCCCAGGCCTGCCAGTTTGGAGGCCGCCCCTGAAAACGCCCGGTCAATGCCCTTTACCGCAGATATTGTTTTTGATGCAAATTGGCCGGTAGCCATGGAGGCATTGGCTATTTCCCGGGAGTAGTTGTCTTTTAGGTTTAGTACAACACCGGTTTTAAGATCCGCCATGGTTTATCCCCTGGATTTTTCTATGGGTCATCACTGCCCTTGTGTGCCAGTCCCTCAGCTCCTCCCAGTCAAAATCAAGGATTGTGGCGTGTGAGAGAGAGGGCAGGAGCATCATTAATTCCACCATCATGGTTTTAACAAATCCGACTATTTCGGCGATGGTTAATCCATCGCCCCGGTAGGGTTTTCCTCTTCCGACTGCTCTGGTGTGCTTTTTTCAATACCGAAAAATCTTTGATAGACCCGGGCCAGTTCAACACGGATAAGAGCCCAGTCTTCAGCATCAATTTCCTGTATGATGATTTCCGGTTCTCCCGTTAGCGCCGCACAAAGGGCTTGATCAGCAGCAACGGACTGCAGGCCCTTTCCATCGGTGGCCAGCAGGTGTCTTACCTTGGGCCGCTCCGGAAAAGTCAGCTCCGTAGTTGTCCGCTCTCCTACCGTAACCGGATATTTTAATTGTATGGTCATAAGCCCTCCCTATTTCAGTTTCTGGCTTTTGGCCGAGTTGTAGGTTACTTTAAGTTCCCCCTTGGATAGTTCCACCGCATCGGTTACCCAGGCGGCGGGCATCATGTGCTGGCCCCCTCCGGCCAGGATGATGGTCAGGGTGTCGTTGGACACATTGGCAAAATCCTGGGGATCCAGGGCGGCGTTGAGGGTAAGACTCAATTCGGCCGCTGTGGGGCTTTCGGTGTAGCCGGTATGCTCATGGACTTCCCCGACTTGCGTTTCCCGTTTGAAACTGGAAGGCTTGAATGTGCCGCCCCCCTCTTTTAAGGGGAGTTCTCCGAGGCTGGTGGATATAACCTGTTTTACCTTTAATAACTGCATAATCGTATCTCCTTATTATTTAAACTGATTGAGTCCCGCACCAATGAGGAACTGGCCTATAAGTACAGGGCTGTGCCGGTATTCCAGCCGGGTTTTACTGTCGGTTTTGACATAAACCAGGATGGAGTCTTTGTAAGTCTCGAAATCCTGACACCAGTTTTTTTCCTGGATAAACACGGTCTGATACAGGCTGGCCAGGAAAGAACGCCAGATACCCGTCGTCATTACCTTGGCTCCGGCTCCAAAATTTTCATCGGTGCTGGCGAGCTTCCAGTTTTTAAAGCGTTTTTTGGCTTCAGCGTTGATGTACGTCCGCACAGCATCCACGGTTTCAACTACCTGAATATCAAGGTAGCTGGTGTCCCGGCCGCCGTCGGTGTTTTCGGTGTAGCTGGTAACCAGTCGTTCAATAAGTACCGCCCCTGTGGGATCAAGACGGTAAGTGGAAATCCCGGCTTCCAGCAATTTCTGCCGGTTGAAAAAATCTTCTCCGCTCTGAGCATAAAGCCCGGGAATTTTGGTGTCGTAGGTGTTGGCACTGGGATCATCGGCCAGAATACGGCAGGCGGTAGCGGCAAAACGGGCGGTCCATTCGCATGGCAAAACAGGATCATCCCCCCGGGGTATCAGGCAGATATGGGGAGAGTTGATTTGTTCTGCCTTGTTAATCATTTCTTCTGCAGTACCGGAGAGGGAAACGAAGGCCCGGCCGCCGATCTGCCGCATAGCAGAGTAACGGCTTTCCAGTTCATCAGACAGTATCCGCAGGGGTTGTCCATCGGCAAAATCAAAGGCAATGTAATTCCAACGCTGCTGTCCCAACATGGCGGGTAACTCTGCTAAATCGGCGGTGCCGGTTCCCTGGGTAACAGCACCTTCGGTAACCGTTACTCCCAGAGCTTCGGCTCTAAGTGCTATAGTATTTTTATTGCCTCCTGCGCCTTTGACGATGGCTGTAAACTCTATGATACCCTCAGGTTCACCACCAGCGGCTTGTACGGGGTTGTTTCTCATACTATTACAGGCTGCCACGATGGCGGCGGCAATTTGCCCGGCGGTGTTTCCGGCGGAGACCGGGGCATAGGCCCGGCGGCCGTTGATGGTTAGACAGATCCTGCCGGCAGCGGGGACATTTGCCCCTATGGTAAATACCTGTTTCCAGGGCGTTCCGCTTTCCGGCTCTGCCACAGGCAAGGCATAGAGTTGTTCCACCTTGTTTACATACAAAAAGGCTTCAGCCATAATGGCGGCAGGGCTTCCCCAGCCGAATGCTTTCCCGGCGGCATCAGCGCTTAAAACTTTAACGGGAGTTCCCGCCTGTGCAGTACCGGTGCTGCTTTTAAGGGCTACAATAAGGGCCTTTTTAATATCTTCCTGGGCTCCGGCCAGGGAATTGTCGATTTCCTGATATTGTCCGGGTACCAGCAAGTTTGCCGGAATTTGTCTAAATGGTATTGCCATGGTTTTCTCCTTTCCTTTTATAAATGGACTTCATCGCTGGCTTTCTGCGTGCCGACGATTAAGCCGCTGTCATAGCCTTCAAACCACTCCAGGTCATTGGGCAGTAATATACTCTCATTGCCGGAATCTATGCCCCGGGTTTGCCAACGCCATTTTATTGCCCATAAGGCGGCATTGATTTTATCCAGGCTGCCGGAGTACAGGCACTCGGCTTTTATGCCTGTTCCGCCGCCGAAACTGACGGGGCTGTCCAAAGCCTTGATGGCCCCTATAAGCCCCGATACAAGAGTCAACGCCCCGGAATAGAGTCTGTCCTGATTGCTGGCCCGGTAGAGTACCCAGGAAACGAAATCCATGGAGCACTCATCCTGCACTTCGCTGTCTTTAATGGACATAAGGCTTGTCAGGATGGCCGGGGTGTGCATCATCAAACGGCGGATTTCTCCTTCATCAAAGCGTCCAGGGTGGGCGGCTACATGGAGCCGTTCATCATCCCCAAAGGCGGTTTTGATTTGCTCTACCGCGCTGTCCCGTATATCAAGGTAGGTCATGCTATATGCCTCCTTAACCAGTCTTCTGCCATGTCTTCCAGCTCGTCGATGTCATCAGGGCTGAGGCCCAGATAAGGCCGGGCAGGGATGTCTCCCCAGGGGATGGGGCCGTTATTTTTGCTGCGGCCAAACTCCCCCTGCTTTGCCCCGAACTGATGTGTCGCTGCATATTCGGAAGCTGCCCCGACAATGACACTCCACTCGCTTTCTACCTGACGCTCTATTGACCTGAACAGTCCACCCTCCCGGTAGAGGGTGGAGCCTTCGCCATTTTTCAGGTACTGCCTTGTTACCTCGCTAATTTCCTTCCAGGGAGAACCGTCGGGAGCAGTCCTCGTATGTACAAAGCGGTCTTTGGTCTGCTCCTCAATTTCCAGACCCAGAGAGCCCATCAGGTTGATGCGGTCAGAGGATGAAAGGGCGCAGCTTTTGAGCTTGTCGCTTAGTCTCTTAACATCTTTAACATCAATGGTAACCATGGCCGCGGACATTAGAGCACTTTCCCCTTTTTCCAATAACGGGGGTCGGTTGTCTCATCCGCTCCGCCGCCTATTACAAGACTGGCTTCCTGCAAGTCCGGCCCGGACAGGCCGCCTTTATACTCCCGGTCAATTTTTTCCAGGAGTTTGATACTCTGGTTGTAAAGTTCCCTCTGGTCTTCACCGGAGCTTACTTTATCGGTCAGTCGATTTAAGGCGATGTCTGCGCAGACCCCGAGCAGGGCACCTTCAAACTGCAGTGGTATGGGATCAATCAAATCATCCCCATCCAGCAGCCAGGGAAGCTGGGCCACGATAATGCCGGTTGCGTCAGCCAATGCGATGTTGATCCGCACCTTATCGGCATTACCCTCGGCGTTTAAGGGCAGGGAGAGGCTCCCGGCCCTTTGCTCCAGCTCCGCGGCTGTCAGGAGGCTTCTCATTTAACCCGTTCCACCTTAAGCCATTTGTCCTTTTCAAGGACTGCGGCCACTTCTGCCGTAACTTCGTAGTCTTCAGCGGATTTGCCGAAACGGAGGCCGCAGCGGTAATAGCTTGGGTTGCCGGTTGTGCTGGAGGCTTTAAGGCGCACCAGCTCACCGGTGGAGTCCTCGCCGGGCTTCTCCGGTTTGGCATCCTTAAGGGCCTTTTCACAGACTTTGACTTTTTCTTCAGCTTTGAGCAGAGCAGAAGTCAAACCGGCCACTTTCTTTTTAAGATTTTCATCCTTGGGCTTGGCCTTTAATTCAGCCTCAGCCTTTTCAAGGGTGGCTTTGGTTTTCTCAAGGGCGGCCTGGGCTTTTTTCAGTGCTTCCATTTTCATGTGTTTCTCCTATGCCAGCCAGGGCAGAACGATAAGCTTAAGCCGTCCATAGTGGATGTTGCTTTCGCCGCCGGGCAAAAATTGTTTTTTCAACAGGGCTTCCGCCGCTGCTCTATTGGAGGGGCTGACCACCAGATGGGTGGGGCGGATACCCATGGGGTCGCCGCCGTCCCGTTTAAACTGTTCCATGGTGGAGCAGGCTTTTCCAAAATTTTCTGCATTCAGGGCTTGACCACAGCCGACAGCCTGCTGCCATAAACCATAGCCCCAGTTTCCCCGGTAGCGGATGCCGTAGAGAAACTGGTCTTTCATAAAGACCGTGTCATTCTTGGTGTCTTTGATTTCGTCAAATTCAGGTTTCATCCGTTCCTGTTGGATAAAGGGCTTCAACGGGCGGTCCAGTGACAGTACAAACCACGGTTTCGCACCGGTGGGGGTACCGCCGGAACCTACAACAATATTGGATACCATTTTAGCCGTGCCCGTGCCGTCAGCATTGGGATATACGGGATGGTCGGTATCAAAAAAGGGCTGGCCGTCATAACACAAATCAGTTACCCCGTCCATAAGCAGTGCGGCAATCCGCCGCCAGAAGAAGTCAACTGCTTCCTGCCCCTGTGCCTGTGCCAGGGTTTTATACTGGCCAATGTTGTCGTCCTCTATGTCGGTGCGCTGCACACCGAGGGTGGCTTCATACTTTTTGTTTTCGATGGCATAGGAGTGTTCTTTCATGTCTTTGATTACACGGTTACCCACCCATTCCCGCATCTGAGGAAACTGTCCCAGCCAGCCGTAGGTATTGGTGGCTGTGTTGCTTGTGATAATGCTCACAAGTTCTCTGTAGTCGTTCTGCTCTACAGCATGGTCAAAGGCTTTTTTAAATTCTCCCCGGATCATCGTCCGCAGTCCCTGAAGGGTGCTGTCCCTAATAATCATTCACTTGCCTCCTTGAGTTCTTTCCACTCTTCTTGTGTATAACCGGCGGCTTTGCACAGAGCCGCTTCTTCTGCGTTCAGCTCCACCGTTCCGCTGGCTGCCGGAGGCGTTCCTGCGGCACCGGAGGGCCCGGCGGGAATAATGCCGGGGGTGGCGTTCATGGCTGTTTCAAAACTTTTCAGTCCCTCTTCGGTAGAACACATGGCCAGGTAAGCGTCCTTGCTGGCCGGGGCAATTTTCCGGTCAGTAATGGCTTTCTGAACAGCGGCGTCTGCCCTGGTTTTCAGGGCGGCGGCGTTAAGCTCGGTAAGCTTTTTTTCAGCCTCCACAGCCCGCTCTTCCATTTGGTTCAAATCCGCCCGGGGGGCGTAGGCCGCAAGGTCAACGCTTTGGGCACTGTTGGCCTGGGTCTTGAGCTTGCTGATGGCAGCAAGTACATCATTTTCTACGGCAGTCTCAGGCAGACCCAGAGCCGCACAAATTTCCTTGTTCATATTTTTCTCCTTTGCAGGGTTTTCCGCCGGGGCGGTTTGTTGCTGGTGGTTAAGATTGGGTAATTCCAAATTGGGCGAGTTAGTCAGGGCTGCCCGCAGGATTTTGACGATTTCCCCGGATTCATCTGTCTCAAAGACGGGGGATATGTAGCGGTATTCCCTGGCTTCCAGGGCGGCCCTGCCTTTGGCCGTCCACTCCACATTGGCCCAGATAGAGCCGTCAGCCTCGGCATGGATTGAGCTAAACCAGCCCAGAGCCGGAGAGCTGTCTCCATAAGCGCCTTTGTAGTCGGTGGAGTGGTTCTCATCCACTGGATGGTAAGGCAGGTATTCGTTTGATTTTTTGGCTATGCTTTCGGCATCCCGCTTTGTCCAGCGGCGGCCGTCCCTGCCGCTGATAAATTCCCCGGCGGGGAGCAGAGGGATTTTTGCAGGGGCTGTGTTGCCCTCTGCATTCAGACATAAAAAAAGGCTGTCGGTTTTCATACCAACAGCCTATGATTTATTTAACTCCAGCCTGATATAACAGAAGTTAAAAAACAAACTCCATTTGACGGGATCGGATTTCCCTTCCTTTGTGATACAGGCGGTACACCTGGCTAAAGGAGATACCGTAGCGGCGGCACAGCCCCCTCATGCTTTCTACGGTGCCGTCGTATTCTTCCAGGATTTCCTTTGCCAGATCATCCGCAAAGGCCGTCCTTTCCATGGGGATATAATGTTGCACCCCGCCGTAAAGCCGGGAAAGAATATCATAAATGATGGTGGCATCCCTGTCCCCCACTTCATCGGCCATAAGGCCCCAGATGTCTTCGGCCTGTCCCGATTCCCTTGACTTGGGGATGTATAACAGCTGGCCTCCGTACCAGCGGCTTAATGCACGCAGGGCTTTGACAGCAGCCTCTTTTTCCACAACACCTCGTTCGGCTATGTCTCTGACCATATCCTGCATTAAGTTATCCATTTTGGTTTACGCCTCCTCTCCCTCTTCCGTGAGGGGAATGCCGTCAGGGTCATAACCGGCTTTGGCGGCCATTTCCCGCAGAGCCAGTATGATTTTGGTGGCCTGCTTTTTTGTCATAAACCGCAGGGCATCCACCCCGGCTATCCTTTTTATAAAGCGGGCCAGGCTCCGCTCTGTTTTCTCCCGGCTGGCCAGCTCCCACAGTCCTTTGATATAGTCAATTTGCCCGGGGGTGGCCCGAGCCCCCACATCAGATTTTTTCACAGGCATTTTTTTTACCTTAAAGCCCAGGGACTTCATGGCTTTAAGTACCGCTTCCAAATCCTTGATGGTCATATCCTTGCAGCTGCTTTTACCTGTTACCCCTTCCAGTAATGCCCGGTAATTCTCATTCCCGAGATGCAGCCTGTTTTTGCCTATATGAATCAGCTGTATCAGCTTCTGCTTTTTTGTCATTTCACGCTCCTTTTACTCCAAACCCTGGGGGCTTTTCTGCCCCCGGTGCAAAATGCCGCCTAAAATCCAACTGCTGTACTGCTAATCAAAGATATGCCTTTGATTATACAATTCCTCAACTTTGATTTTCTGGCCCGCTGTGAGGCCGTTACGCTGCATAATCAATTCCATGGAGTATGTGGCAAAGGAAGCAATGCTGCCAAAGCCTTTGCCGATTACGTAGCCCAGCAATTCCCGGTAGTTTTTCACCGGTACGGATATGGTTCTTTCGTTCCCGTCTTTACTCCTCCCGTAAAGGCGCTTTAATATCTGGTGGCGTACAAAAAATGAGAGCTTGTCAAAGCCTTCCCTCAAGGCTTGCTCTTTCAGTCTCTCGTACATTTCATCATCCAGCGTGATGGTGATTTTCCTCTTGTTCATATTCCCCTCCCAAGGCCTTACAATGAGTTCACAAGGTCAGCATCCACTACGGGGCTTCCCAGTTCCGATGCCAGGTTCATGGCTTTGCGTACCCAGTTGTTTACCAGCAAGGGATAGGCTACGCTGTACACCTGCTTTTGATTGCGGGTCTGCCGCCGGAGCTTCATGGCCAGAGCCTGACAGCCGTCATCGCTAATCATGGAGGAGCGGTCTTTTTCCATGCGGGCAAATTTCAAATCAAGGTAGCTGGCAATTTCTTCCCCGCCGGAAAGAGGCTGGAGTTCCAGCACTTCCATGCGGCGGATGACTTCCCGGGCTTCCCAGTTCTTGGCTTCGTCCAGTTTGGCTTTTAATTCAGGCTGGCCGATTAAGACAATGGCCAGTAATTTCTTGAAGCCGTCTTCCAGCTCCCAGAATCTTTTAAGATATTTAAGGGTCTGGATGTGCAGGTCGTGGGCTTCCTCTATCATAAGTACGTGGCTCCATCCGGCGCGGCTGGAGTTGGTCAGGATTTTTTCAATCTGCCGGGCTTTACCTTCCAGTGTCCGGCGGGGCCGCTCGGTGGAGCAGTCGGAAATAATGGCATCACAGATGCTGCTGGCGGTAAGCCGGGACTTGTCTATAATCCGGGGGATGATAACCCTCACCTTCTGCCCCTCGGCCTGCATCTTGTCCAGGGCGTAGCGGCGGATGGTGGTTTTCCCGCTGCCCGATTCTCCAATCAGGGCAACCATGCCGCCCACCTTGGTGGTCTGGTACAGGTACTCTGCCACAAAGCGGGTGTCGCTGTTCATATAAACATCTTTCGATTTGGTTACATCCCCGATAAAGGGATCCGCTAATAAACTAAAGTGCTTCCTCGTTTGCTGTGCCAACATTCTATAGCCTCCTTAGCCGTAATTGACATTTAGTTCCTGCATATATTCCGCTGCCAGTCCTTCTATGGAGCTGACGGGAACCCTGTTTTCATATTCGCTTTTCATCCGGGCAATAAAGCCTTCGGGTACATAGCCCAGATGGGCCTTTATCCGTTTGGCCGCTTCCACCGCCGAGATATAAACTTCTTCCGGGATGACCGTAGTGGCGGAGACTTCCACCTGCCGCCCAGTCTGCTGCCTTATAAAAGGATTCTCCGGTTTGATAAGGCTGTGAGACTTTAGCCCCGCCCCCTCTGTTACGGCGGCATAGGGGACGCCCTCCGTCCCGGCAGTGATGGCTTCCAGCTCCTTGTTTTTGACTTCCCTTGCCGTGTCTTTGGGGGCTTTATACTCCTGACCGATAACCGCGGCTCCGGCGGTAAATCCGGCATCGTCTGTTTCCACCGGAGCGGCTTCCAGGCGGTGGATTTCTCCGGCGTACTCGTGGATAAGCAGGACGACCGGTTCTCTGTCTACCAGTATGGGCTGTACATTAACTGTGGCCCCTACGGTAATGCCCGGCAGTTCATAAACGCTGTAACGCAGAGACTCCCCGGCGGCAGGGTGATAGACCGAGACCGTTAGATCCCCCTTGACCTGTTTCGTCTGGATGCCGTTGGTAAAAATCAAGCGGCAAATATCCGCATTGGGCAGTTCCCTAAGCTGTTCCGGTTTTATTCTTTGCCACAGTTCATTCCGGCTGCCGATCCTTTTTCCCAGCCGGGTAAGGCGGCTGTCCAGCCCTTCAATGAGGTTGGCATTCCAGGCGGCGCACCAGCGTTCGGCGGCTTCATTCAGCTCTTCAATGGAGTGGACTTCCTCCAGCTTTAACAGGCATTCAAAGTGGGTTTCAACGATGTTGTTGGCCACTTCCACAGCCCCCTTGGCTCTGGGGTTGCCTGCTTCGTGGGTGTCGGTTTTTACCCGCAGGGCTTCCAGCGCGGCTTCGGTGGCTTTATTGATGTTGCCGCTGCCCTTGTCCCAGTAGAGCATTTCCGGCAGGCCGTGGAAGGTATAGACCGGCAGTGTTTTCTGCCCCCAGGCGTAGAGCAAAAAGTCATACATATTCACCGCTGTTTCCCCGTAGGCCGAGTAGTAGCGGACGCACAGGCTGGCGGAGTAATGGTCAATCAAGACATATCTCCAGCACTTCTTTTTGCCTGCCAGAAAGTTCTTGTTTTTGTACTGCTCGTCATCCCGGATAATTTTCTGCTTGCCTTTGGGGGAGTAGTACAGCAAGGACAAGCTCGGGTCTGTCATGTGAACATGGTTGGGATACAGGCTCTTCAGGCTTTGGTGGGGGGTGGGCTTTTTCAGCTCCTCAAGCTGTACCCCGGACTCTCTCAGCAATTCGCAAAGCCGGGAATTACTTACGGGGATATTTATGCCGTTTTGAATCAAGACCGAACGGGCGACTGTTACGGGCATGGTCTTTTTGCCGTTTTTCCTTAGAGAGTTTTTTACCAGGGCCGCAATGGCGTTCCGGTAGATTTCAGAAAGAGAGCTGCTTCCGGCATCCCGGCGTTTCTTGCGTCCACTCTCCCAGCCGTTTTCTTTTAGGAGATTGTAGGCTTTGGCGGTGGATATGCCCAGTTTTTGGCACATATCATTCACCACCGCCCTCCGTTCTGCGGCAGTTTCCGCTGTAGTCATTTGTTTTACATATCCTCTATACATGATGGTACCGCCTCTACAATGGGGTGAGGGTTGTCAACGGCTTCGCCCAGGGCCTTAAGGTATTCCTCGAGGGCTGTTAAAGGCTCTCCCAACATTTCGGCAATAGCTGCAAGCTGGTCTATATTTACCCCTTCGATACGGCGGATGCGGTCAAATTGCTGGGTAGCACGCAAAACACAGGTTGAGGCACTCAGTGCTTCTGCGTGCAGGGTTTTCCAGAGTTCATCTATTTCAGCCTGGGCCAGCTCTTCTTTAGTGGGGGGCTGGCGGTAACGGAGTTCACGCTCCAGCTCGTTGATTTTTTCCTCTTTCTGCTCAATGGCTGCTTCCTGGGCTTCCCGATCTTCCTCTCGTTTTTTCTTTTCTTCACGCAGGGCGGCCTTTAACTCCCGGACGGTCATGCGGCTTATTTCATCAAGAGTGCCTATGCCTTCTACTTTGCCTCCGCTGTCAAGACTCTCAATTTCTTCATCATCCAGGACAGTTAAAGCTCTGAGCTTCTCGCTACCCAAATCGGCAGTCGACTGCCGATTTGAGAATTTCTTGGCGGCGGCCATGGCGTAACGCACGGAGCGTTCAGACATTCCCAAGCCCTCTATAGCCAGGATAAAGTTCCCATGTCCTTCATGTTCTTTTATCAAAATAAACTGCTTGCCTAATTCGATAAGGGCGTTCGCCGTTTGGTTCTGATAAAATTTTGCCCGTTCCAGGGCAATATGCAGATTGTAGCTTTCTCCTTCCGGCAGATAGAGTCTATCTGCTTCCTCAATCGCCAGCTTCCTCTCTTCTTCCTTGGCTGCAACAACCTCCATAGCCTTAACTTCTTCGGGGATTTCCCTGCTTGATTTTTTCCTGCTCATTTACACACCTCCTAGTTTATGGCGGCTAAATATTCCGCCTCTGCCTTTGTTATTTCCAGTTTTGCCGTTTGATAGCTTTTAAGGATTTCTCCGGAGATACGCCCGAATTCGGGGGATAGCCTCCAGGCAGATTTCCCGTCCCGGGCAGCCCAGCGGCACTCTTCCATTAAGGCCATGTCCCGGCAGACGGTGGCCTCTGTCGTTTCCAGTTTGGCCGCCAGTTCCTTATTGGTTAAGCCGTGTACATGGTTCCGATACAGGGCGTTGACAATTTCAAAGACCCTTTCCTGTGCGTTCAGTTTTTTCATACCGCATCCTTTATTTTCAGTCCAAGATAAACGAGCCACCATTGTTTATGACGCTCTCCCAACTCCTTTAGAGCCATTCCCAGCCTGTATAACATTCCTTTCATAAGGCCCTCCTACAGTGAGGCAATATCCAGGGGGATTTGCTTGTAGCTGCCGTCCTCCTGCCGTTTGTAAAAGCGCATATAGGTTTTACTGTCCATAACCTGTACGCTTTCGGTTATGGCCTGCATGGCTTCCTGCCACTGGGGGTCGTCTATCTCCAGGCGGCGCAGGCCCAGCACCCGCTTGGTATTGATGTTGCCCTGTTTATCAACCGCAAAGGCATCATCAATAAGTACCTTTAATTCAGGCCGGGCATTGTTGGACCACTCCTTGATGCAGTCGTCTATAAGCTGTTTGGCTACCTGCAACTTTTCGTTAAAATGGAAGGTTTCACTCACCGCCACCAGCACCTTGTATTCTCCGTTGTAGGTGGTCAGGGCTATATTCCCCTTTTTACCTCCCCACTTTACGCCGTGCTCTTCACTGGAGAGGGCAAGGAATTCCTGTATGTCGCTCCAGACATCTACCTTGAAGGTTTTCAAGATCCTTTCCATTTCAAAGGTTTTTTTCATAATGGTTTTAACGGTCTGATCCCTTAAGATGTCCACGGGCTTTACCATTTCCACAGGTACCTGACGGCCCTGGGCATCTTCCATGTATTCTGTTTTATTCATATTTTCCTCCCTGTTTTCTTACCCTTTCAAAGTAGGCTATAACTTTCCTCACATCCCGTTCTGCTTCTGTTTTTCCGGCATCGGCGGCAGCAATGCGCCATTTATACAAAATGCCAAACACTTCCCCTTCCTTTACTGCCGGGCTCTGGTTCATTCTTGTGGCTCCCTGTTCTCTGGCAGCCGGGCAGTCAGAATCAGTGCCGGGTTTTCGCCGCCCAGGGTAATTCTGATGCACCGTTCACCGGTTTGTTCCAGCACTGTCTTTAAGGTTTCAAAAAATTCTGCCGGCTTATTACTGTCGTTCAGGCTTTTCCAAACCGGCTCCAGGGCTTTATTGTTTATTTTCATTTGTGCTTCCTCCCACTGCCTATGGCTTGCTGGTTTACCCCTCCACCCATCTGCCTGGACAGGCTGATTCTGCTTCCGGCATGATGCCCGGCGGAGAATGCCTTCCAGTTTGATCTTTTCTTCTTTTTCGTTTTGGCCACTTTCCAATTACCGGCATAGGCCTCTCTTATTTCATTAATCTGCTCCTCCCTGTTTGGGAGCCAGCCCCCTGTCTCTGCCATTTGCTGGATGCGGATGTCCAAGCTATGGGCCATCCCCAGGCGGTAGGATTCCCGGTATTTATGCTTTGCGTTTTTTCTGATATTGGCCCGGGAAATTCTCAGGATAGCCTTTTCAAGATAGTCATACATTTCACAGGCCAGTTCCGCTTCCAGGTCAGGGCCAACAAAACGGATTCCTTCATAGCCTTTCACGGGCACTACCCCATTCAGCCAGGCTATGGATGAGCTGATATAACCTCTCCATTCAGACAGCCTTCTGGATTTACTCCGGGGGGATGCTTCGGTGTAATGCACCGTTTTTTCATCAAGGCTAAATTGATTCATCAGGTTCATGGCCCTCTCCAGGGCCAAAGAAGCTTCATGTTCGTTGCTTGATTTGGACAGAGCCAGCAATTTGCGGATTTTAAGGACGGCTTCGGCTTTAGTCATACTGTGGCCCTCTGGACACCCAAGGTGTTTTCCGATATTCTGTAACCGTTGTTTTGTGGGGCACTACCTGGCTGGGTGGCCCCTTTTTTATGTTCTGCTTATTCATTTGTATCTCCTTTTTCTGTAGATTTGCCGCAAAAGGGGCAGAACCTGGCCCGTATATCAACTGTTTCCAAGCGTTTTTTGTATGTTCCATCTTTATTTTTAGCTCGGTACCCAAATGGAACGGCTAACATCATGTCCATAGAAAGATTTTCCATAACGAATTTTCTGTTTATACAAGACGCTTCGTCGTAACCTTTGTCTGAAAGTTTCTTTTCTAAATCACTTATACATGTGCAATTCATACCGCATCCTCCTTCTGTGCGTAGAACTTCCCAATCATTTGCTGCCAGCTTTTGTAGCCTAAGTACATAGCCAAATCTCGCCTGATGCGGGGACTCGCGGTGTAACCGGAAACAACCATATCCACGGCCTGTTTGGTGTAATCCGAATTTGCCGCAAAGCTGGCAACCGTTTCGCCATGATCTTTCAGCTCCCCATGCATAAACTCCTTAAAGCCATCAAAGGGCCTCCTTTGTGATGGTTCTGACCTTACAAGCATTGCCATTTCAAAAAACCTCCGTTAAAATATGTTTTAGTCAATCCTCGGATTGACGATATATCGTATTATACACGAAAAAACGGAACAGTCAACGAAAAAATGGAGCTTTTTGAAAAAATAAACGAAATAAAGGCATCTTCTGGTATTTCTATCGCCGAATTTGCTCGAAAAACCGGTGTCTCCCCTCGATATATCTCAGATATTATTTCTGGGAGGTCTAAGGAGCCACGCCCGTCTTTCCTGACCGCTGTTGTTTCCTCGTTAGGTGTTTCTCCTAATTGGCTCCTCACCGGTGAAGGCCCCATGTTCTCCGGAGGGCAAGGGAAGCCACCTTCTGCAGGGAATCAGACCATACAAAGTTCATCCTATGAGATTCCGCTTCTAACCAAGGAAGAAGCCAAGGCTTATAATGTGAAACAGGAAATCCCCGATCCAAAGGCACATAGCGGGGAGTACCCCGACAAGATTTTATTGCCAGCACCGCATTGGCTCAGGGAGTTTTCAACCGATTTGAGGGCTATAGCCATATTCAACAGCCGTATGGCTCCCGTATTAACTGCGGGGGACATCGCCATATTTGAAGGCAGCGGCTATATGGGAGATGGCATATATCTTTACCGCTTAGAGGGCGAGTTAGGTATAGGATATATACACTGGGTAAATAACAGCTTTGTTACTTGGACAGAGTTCCGCCCGGAGAAAATTAAAACTGATGAAATTGATCCTATCGGTAGAATTCGAGCAACCGTAAAGATGGTGTTATAGGGGGGATGTATGGGCAAAAAAAATCCAAAAGATACCTTGTATGGTTGGTTATTGATTATAGCTATATTTGCAATTTCCGGTTTCTACGTACAATTTGATCTAAACTTTTTTCTGGAGATAGCTCTAGTCCTCATTACATTATTTGTATTTGTTGGTCTGTTCTTCTTCCTTAAATCAAAAAAATCTAAAAAAGATGAAGTCGAGAGTAGAGAAAATGGCGCGATCTATGGTGTTATGGAAGATAATGATGGAAACCAACAGCTTGTAAAATACAATATTAACGACTACCCGGGAGAGATACCTGCATTTTTAGCCCGTGCCTTAGAAGCGGAATCCCAAGAAGATTACTTGACGGCAAGGGTGTCATATATGCAAGCGGCAGACACCTTAAAGAATAGATGCTCCAAGGAAGAATATGAAATATATATGCCGTCATTGCAGAACATGTATGATGAATTTGTTTTGCGAGACCCTTATTACGAGAAACTAATGCAGCCTTTGCTCCGCATAATCTCAGAGAACAATGGTATACTACAATCTGAGATTACAAAGCGTTTTCAGTCATCCGACTGGGGGGCCCTAACACTCTATGATCGGCCTGTATTAAAAGATGATATTTATTATGCTTTATACTTTGCCGATAGATTTGGTCATGTTAATAGAATCAAAAAAGGAAGGTCTTATCTACTATATCTACCAGGGACAGAACCCCAAAAAGACTAAAAAGAAAACAAATAACAGGAGGAAATTAAATGCCGGAAGAAACAGGGCAAGACCAGGAAAAGGACTGGGATGTTGTTCCCATTCCTCAGGATGAACGTTCACTAGATTCTTACGAACCCAAGATTACAGAAATGACGAATATTCTGAAAATCGAAGGCTCAGAAGAAAACTAATAAGTCCTGCTGGGACTGAGGCTCCCAGCAGGATGAATGTTACTTTAAGCCAAAACCCTCTTTTTTCTTCTATAGCTCTGTTTTCAGCTATATCGTTTGAGGCTCCTACTATATTCCCCAAAATAATATTAAGAAAAGGGCGTGTATAATAATTGTCTGTAAAATATGCGTTAGGTGCTGAGGTCGGATTAGCTATCCGTCTTGGCCAGAGGGTCAGGATGGATGCAAAAATTGCCAATAAAAGAAAAAAGCAAAATCCGATGGCCCCTGCTTTAATATCTTTGGGAACGCTTGCCCACTTTGGGAATATCAGGGAGCTGATAACTGTAATGAGGGATAATGCCAAGGTCAGGAGCTTGAAGGCAGTTTCTTTAAGAACATTCAAATTATTAATAATATCCCTTTTCACCGTTTTGGCTTCACAGTAAATAAAATCTGCTTTTCTTGGGGTAACATATGACCAGTCGATTTCTTTAAAGTCAAATCCCTTTGCAGGAGATGCGGTTTTCCTTGTCATTTTATTTTTCATTGTAACCTCTTGGTATATTTATATCATTTACAAAAAAAGCGGGCAATCTTTGCCCGCTCATTACCATTTCTATATCAACATTTTCCCAGGCGTTTGTATAACAGATGCCCAAAGACCACATAAATTGCTGTGCCCATAATTGATAGCAAAATAGAGCCTGTGGACATTGCTGAGCCGCTTATTAACAACAGAGCATTTACTGCACATAAAAGGGTCAATAGGCGGATTCTCTTTTTGCCTTTTGCAATTTTTACTACGGCGATGGTTCCGGCTATTGCTATAAGCAGGCTGCCTGTGATGTCAACAGCAATATGGTCTGTTGGCAGGGCCACCAGAAACACACCAAAGGCAACAAGGGCCAGGGTAACGAGGAACAGCGGAACCAGTAGAAAGGTTTTTTCCATAATATCTCCTTCATTTTATATATAACCGGCCCCAGTCCGCCGGTCAGGGACATCCTATACCGTTTGACACAAGCCAAACGAGGTGTGGTTTATATAGTGGCTTATTTGCGATCAATTTATGGTATAGCTGGTGTTAATAATGGCTTTGCCCTTGATTTATTGGGATCGGGGGATTATGATAATAATACGGTAGGATCCAGCGGGGGAAGAGACCAGGTATTAGGATGCGATGGCAGGTGCGCTTGTGGCAGTTGGTTCGAATCCAACCGCCCCCGCCATTCTACCTTATTTTTTTCAGGTTGATAATCCGCTTGTACTCATCAAGCCCCATGTCACTTTCAGCCGAAATATCCAGTTCGTACATGGTATCGACTTTAGGCAAAATCATTTTAACACCTTTATGACTCGCATTTTTCATGCTGATGTCAACGGCAATTTTCATGTACTTGCTTTCCGTTTTTTTCTTTAGATAAATAAGCCCTTCACCATCGTAATAAACAGAAGCATCAGCCAGGTAATCCATAATATTAAACCAGTCAAATTTCTCCGGGGTATTACCGGCGGCTTTATGCCTTATTCTGTATTTTTTGCTTGTTGGTAACCCGGCTTCCAGAAATATCAGATTATTACTTTCTACCGTAGTTCCTTCTTTTTTCAATGCTGATACAATTTTTCTATCCAGAAATCCCACCGGAGTAATGCGTTTGCCGTCAAGCCTTCCATCCTCGTAATCCTTAAAGGCCTTGGCTATAAAATTGATATGCTGTCTTTTGGCCGCCTTGTTGGTGAAAAGGCTTTCTATAACAGCATCAAATTGCTGCGGAATTTTCTTATTCAGTTTATCTACAGAAGATTTCAGTACGGCCACATTCCTTCCGGTTTGTCCCTGGTTCCAGGCAAAGCCGGGGGTAATGCCTTTGGGAATCCGTTCAATGGTTCCTTTACGTTCGTTGTGGTAGGTGTAGTATTCTTCCGGCGGGGCCTTGGTTTTGACTTTAAGGGTTCCGCCCCCTTCGCCGTTTTCATTGGGGGGTACTTGTATTCCTTTTTCTTCATACCGTCTTTTGCGGGCTTCGCTGACGGCCCTGGTATAGCAACGGCAGCCATAACCGTTGGGCGGGAAATGGGTATCCCACCAGGGATCTTCCTTGGGCAGGATAAGCCCGTCCCAGGATAAATGGTCTGGTCTATGCTGATGGCTGTTGCCTGTTCTATACATTAAATAGGGGTGCATTTCACTGGCCATGGTGCGTTCATACTGGCCTTTTTGATAGGCACTCCGCAGATTTACATCATAGATAGTGCGGAGGCGGCGGTCGCTTCCCAGCTGGGCTTTTATGGTTTTCCCGGTAAGAGGGTCTGTCAT
>PDWI01002400.1_pt1 | contig 29513 bp, 24 predicted proteins | sample 1430891 | NCBI WGS metagenome assembly PDWI01 (sample SAMN01162508, study PRJNA174530) | Oral metagenome, whole genome shotgun sequencing project. | biome: Marine environment; feature: Marine mammal; material: Swab sample of the gingival sulcus; isolation source: swab sample of gingival sulcus... | reverse complement strand
GTTTAAATTTAAAGTTATTTCCATATTGTTATTTATCGAAAGCCTAAATAAATCTAACCAATCTTTGAAATTTTTTGGTGTATTTTCATTGTCATATTTCGGATTTAAGAATAACAGTTTATGATTGAAAATACGTATTCGCTCATCTTTTAAGTTTCTTGGGTCAAAATCAATTGACATAACATTGTCTTTTATTGGCTCGCCCGTAAGTTGGTCAATTTTATAAGGACGAGTTATGACAACCACTCCTAATACAGTCTGTGGAATTTTATACATAGAGCCTCTTTTTTGTTGCTCTAATAATAGCGTTATAAAATAATTCAAAAAACGATTAAAATTATAATCATAGTCAATTTTCTGAATTTCAATTAAAAATCTGTGGTCATCGGTTTCGGCATATATGTCTAATTTAATGTCGATATTTGCAACAGTCGGTTCAAATTTCTTTTCAGTTTCTATATTGCTGACGGTAACATCAACATCAAACAGGTCTTTTACAAATTGTTGAAAAATCTCTTGGTCGGTAAATACCTTTTTGAATATGGTTTCGTTGTCTAATGGTGCAAGCATGGTGTTAAAATTTTATGTAATCACTGTTGAAAGTTATTATTGTGCAAATATAATATTTTTTTTCACTTTATCAAAATTTTATATTCTAAGGTATCTTCATAAACTTATGAGCTTGAATAGAAACCTTCCATTTCGGATTATTTTTTACATACTCTACAATTTCCGGCGTTAGTTGACGATGCTTGCTCCATTCAGGTTGCAAAAACAATTTACATTTAGCACTCACTTTTTCAGCATTTTTCTCAGCCCATTCCAAATCTTTTTTGTCGGCAATTATCACTTTTAGTTCATCAGCCATTGAAAATATTTCGGCTCGTGGCGGATTTTGAGCCTTAGGACTAAGGCAAATCCAATCCCAATAACCCGTAAGTTTGTGGGTGCCGGCAGTTTCCACAAAAGTAGCAGCTCCTCCTATTTTGAGCAATCGTGTTAAAGTATCAAGATTATACATTGATGGTTCGCCACCGGTAACTACCACAGCATTAGCCGGTTGAGCTTGGATTTCTTCCACAATAGATTGCACTGATGTATATTTGTGATGCTCAAAACTCCACGAAAATTTCGTGTCGCACCAACTGCAACCAATATCGCAACCGCCCAATCTTATGAAATAAGCAGCCTTTCCCGTGTGGAAACCTTCGCCTTGTATGGTGTAAAATTTATCTATCAGCGGCAATTTCAAACCTGAATTTATTTCATCTGTTTGTATTTGTTTCATTTTTTATAATTTGGTAATTAGTTAATGTGATAATATTTCATCTAACAATGGAGCATCCTCCACTATTAAACGTAGAATAATTACGCCTTTGTGTGTTTAAAAATTAAAAAACTAAATTTACTATAAATATAGTTAATCTAATTATTTGATTTTTAAAAAGTTAAAGTAAAGCAAGTTTTAATATTTGGTTCAGAATGCACTTTCACATTTCCCGAATGAAGTCGCATAATTTGTTTTGCAAGACTCAAACCAATGCCCGAACCTTGCGATTTTGTGGTAAAAAATGGAATAAATATTTTATCTACAACTTCCTTAATAATGCCTTGTCCGTTGTCTATAACTTTTATCACTTGTCGTCCTGTTGTGTCTAAATATGCTTTAAGTGTAATGTGTTTATTATCAGTGTTTTCCAGCGCATGAATGGAGTTTGTAACCATATTTATCAAGACCTGTTCAATTAATTGTTCGTCAGCTGTTATTTCCATATTTTCGGGCACTACCGACACTTCTAAATTAATTTTCTTATCTTTCAAATCTTTTTCTAATAATTTAAAAATATTCATAAACTGAGTGCCTATTTTGTAGGTAGAAAATTTAGGCTCAGGTATTCTGGTAAGATTACGATATTGCTCTACAAAATGAATTAAACCAATGCTGCGTTTGTGTATGGTTTCAAGAGCATCTCTAATATCTTCAATGTTTTCCTTGTTGTGATTGTCGTCTTCAAGGTTTAGCTCGTCGGCAAGTTCGCCCACCATCATATTGGCAGTGGAAGTTAGCGAGGCAATAGGTGCAATTGAGTTCATTATTTCATGCGTAAGCACTCGTATTAATTTCTGCCATGCCGCCAATTCTTGCTCTTCCAGCTCGGTTTGAATGTTTTTAAACGATACAAGAACAATGTCTCTGTCATTTATCTTAAATTCATTGGCATAAACCGACAATTGCAACATTTCTGCACTTTTCGATATTTTAAGTAGCTTATTTTCACCGGGTTGTATATTCAATAAAACATTGCTGAAATTATTATTATCAGGGTCAATATCTTTAATATTTTCAATGTCATCAACGTTAAACATTTTTTTGCAAGCATTATTGGCAATTTCAACAGTTCCGTCTTTTTGATAAGCAATTATGCCGATTTCGATATACGAAATAATGTTTTGCAAATAAAAATAGTGCATTTCTTTTTCGTATCTAATTTTTTTAAAATCGTCAATAACCCTGTTAAAAGCATGTTTAAGATTGTCAAACGAAGAACCAAGTCCATCAGTATTTATAGTTTGCCCATAGTCCGAAAATTTGATTGACTCTAAAAAACCTTTTACAATGCGGTTTATTTTTTCTATATATCGAATAAGCGAAATGGTTTGAACAGCAATAGTTAGAGCCAATAACAAATCAGTAACAACGAACTCTTTTTTTCCAAACAAACTAACAAAAGCAAATATTGTTATTACCAAAATTAATATTCTAATAACAATATTTATACGAAAATTCTTATATATCATATTTTTCCATTCTTCTGTATAACGATGTGCGTGTCAATCCTAATTCTTTGGCTGCACTACTAATATTGCCGGTGTGTTTTTTTAAAACTTTTTGAATAATAACTTTTTCTACATTATCAAGCTTGTAGTCGTTCAATTCTAAATCATCTACCTTTTCTTTTTTGCTTGATAAGTGAAAATCTTCGGGTTGAAGAATGTTTGAGCCTGTCATTATTATGGCTCGTTCTATGGAATGTTGAAGCTCGCGCACATTGCCGGGCCAACTGTATTGTTGTAGTTTTTTTAGAGTTACGGAACTAATATCTCTAATTTTTTTCTTATATTTTTTGTTATAAATTCCAAGAAAATGGTTTGCCAAAATAGGAATATCCTCCAATCTTTCTCTAAGTGGCGGAATTTCTATTTCCACAGTGTTTATTCTGTACAAAAGGTCTTCCCTGAATTTATCTTCCTCAATCATTTGTTCGAGGGGCATATTGGTGGCGCAAATTAACCGCACATCAATAGGGCGAATTTTGCTCGATCCAACTCGCACCACTTCGCGGCGTTCCAATACGGTTAATAATTTGGCTTGCAATGGCAATGAAAGGTTGCCTATTTCGTCAAGAAAAATCGAGCCGCCCGATGCAATTTCAAACCTGCCGGCACGCTCGGTTTTGGCATCGGTAAATGCACCTTTCACATGCCCGAATAATTCGCTTTCAAATAATGTTTCGGTAATTGCTCCCAAATCAACATTGATAAACATTTCGTTTTTGCGCAACGAATTGTCGTGTAACGAACGAGCTACCAGCTCTTTACCTGTTCCGTTTTCGCCTAATATCAAAACACTTGCATCGGTTTTTGCCACTTTTTCAATGGTTTCAAATACATTTTGCATACCTTTCGAAATGCCAATAAAGTCGCCAAAAGGTCTATTCAAAAATGCTTTAACACCCGATTGTCGGTGTTTTAAATCTTTAACTTCCAAACGAGTTTTTCGCAAACGAACTGCCGAAGATATGGTTGCCAATAGTTTTTCGTTTTGCCAAGGTTTTGTAACAAAATCAACAGCTCCGAGTTTGATTGATTTTACAGCATTTTCAACATCGCCGTAAGCTGTGATGAAAATTACAACAGCGGCGGGGTCTATTTCCAATATTTTGTCTAACCAATAAAATCCCTCTTTTCCGCTTATTGCGTCTTTGCTGAAATTCATATCCAAAAGAATAACATCAAAATTATTCTGTTGCAATAATCCGGAAATATTTTCAGGATTTGACTCTGTCACTATTTCTCTGAAATGTTTTTTTAATAATAATTTTAGTGCAAATAAAATATCGGTATTATCATCTACTACCAATATTTTTCCGTATTTTTTATTCATTCAATTTGTGATTTGCAAGAGGAAGATGCTAATGAGATATTAGAGGGTAATCTTCTTGTATATTTTTATAAATTAATTAAAAGTTGAAAGTTAAAAAGTAAAAAGTTGATTATTAGTATTATATATTTTACCTTTTAGTTTTTAACTTTTACCTTACTAACTTTTAATTTTTAAGACCTCACAAGTTTAAAAAAACTGTGAGGTCTGTGAAAAAATGATTATCAGTACAATTATTTTTCTTTAACCAATTCAACAGCACTGTATGGTTCTAAAAATTTCTTTTGAAGTTCTTGAAGTTTTTCGGTTGCGGTTGCAGTTTTTTTATTAACGGCATTTCGCAATGCTTCATATTCGTTTTTTTCTTTTTCTTTATACTCGTTTTCAGGCAGTTTCAATAATTCAATTATGCGTTTGTGTTCATTGTTTAGAATAGACGAATACACATTAAATAAATCTACTGCTCCTTGTTTAAATGTTGATTTACCGTCAAAATCAGGTAATTTTTTCATTGCGTTCAACGATTCTTCCACTTGTTTTTTAACATCGTCATACGCAGCGTCCATTTCCTTAGGATCATACTCGTTGTAACTTTCAAGCAGTTTATCATACTTTTCACTAATCTTGCTATTTTCTACACTTACTTTGTCGCTATAACTAATAGCCTCTTTTGCAGAGGGTTTGCACGAATATAATGTAAATGACAAAACCAACAAAAATGCTAAATACCTCATATCTAATAAAATTTTAAATTGTTAAACATTGCACAAATTTGCAAATAAAAAATTAAATAACAAAAGAAATATCATAATACGCTGACAATTTGCATATATCACAACTTTCTGGTGATGGAATAAATAAGTTTGTAAAATATTGTTTATCAGTTGTTTATCGTGAAATCGTTTTGCGTTAAATTATTTTTAATATCACGAATAATGATTTTTTTCTGAAAATAGAGGGTTTATGTTTGCAAAAATAAAAAAAGGTAACGTAAAATTGGCATTTTTTAATCTAAACTGTTTTTATAATGTGTTGTAAATAAGGGTATTATTATGAAAATATTTAATTGGAAATGATATTTTACAACTTCTATTTATTAATTTTGGAAAAAAACTTGTAATTTTGGCGCGTCAAATCAATTTAAGGTAATGAAGTGATTTAAACTTTTTTCTTTATTTTACTAACGATTGAGAAGTGCGAAACTTCAGTTTAAAATTTTTAAGCCTTTAGCCTTTTGGACTTTAGCCGTTAGCTTTTATAAAAAGACGAAGTCTTTTTATAGTTAAATTCTCTTGCCGAAGGCAAAAAAAAGCTAAAAACCAAAGGCTAACAGCCAAAAGCACTTATAAAATGTAAAAAAACATGACAAAAGTTAGAAAAAAGTTTAAATGAGTTCAATATAAAAACCGCTAAATCAAGGCTTGGTTTAATGAAGAAAGAACGAAAAATTAGAAATTAAGAAAATCAAAAAATGAATTTTAAAATAGAAAAAAACGACCCAAAATCTAATGCCCGAACATGTATAATCACAACCGACAGAGGCGAAATAAAAACTCCGATTTTTATGCCCGTAGGCACATTAGGTTCGGTAAAAGGAGTGCATCAGTCGGAATTGGAAAACGATATAAAAGCGCAAATAATACTCGGAAATACATACCATTTATATTTGCGTCCGGGTTTAGATGTGTTGAAACAAGCCGGCGGTTTTCACAAATTTATAAATTGGAACAAACCCATTTTGACCGATAGTGGCGGCTATCAAGTGTTTTCGTTGTCGGCAAATCGCAAATTATCAAAGAAAGGAGCAGCTTTTAGTTCACATATTGACGGTTCGAAACATCTTTTTACACCCGAAAATGTTATTGATACACAGCGTATTATCGGTTCTGATATAATGATGGTTTTAGACGAATGCACGCCTTATCCTTGCAATTTTGAATATGCTCGTCAGTCGCTCGATTTAACCCACAGTTGGCTAAAACGAGCTATTACTCACTATAAAAATACCGAAGATTTATACGGCTATTCGCAAACCCTATTCCCCATTGTGCAAGGCAGCGTTTACAAAGATTTACGAAAAGAATCGGCGGAAACCATTGCATCTTACAATGCCGAGGGGAATGCAATCGGTGGTTTGTCGGTGGGCGAACCCGTTGAGGATATGTACGAAATGCTCGAAGTGGTTAATAATATTCTACCAAAAGATAAGCCGCGATATTTGATGGGCGTGGGAACTCCTGCTAACATTCTGGAAGGCATTGCCTTAGGTACTGATATGTTTGACTGTGTGATGCCAACCAGAAACGGACGAAATGGCATGCTTTTTACAAAAAATGGCATTATAAACATTAAAAATCAAAAGTGGAAGACCGATTTTTCGCCAATTGAGGAAGATGGAGCATCTTTTGTGGATAAGCAATATTCAAAGGCTTATTTGCGTCATTTATTTGTTGCTAATGAGCGACTTGGAGCGCAAATAGCAAGCATTCACAATTTAGCATTCTATTTGTGGCTAGTGGGCGAAGCTCGACATAAAATAGAAATTGGCGAATTTAGCTCGTGGAAAAATACAATGGTTCAGCAATTGATGGCGAGAGTTTAGTCAATTACGAATTTCAAATTACGAATTACGAGCGACTAAGTAAAATTCTCAATTAAAAAAATATGAGAAAACTTATCTACACAATCGTATTATTGATAGGTTTTACAACGTTAATAACTGCGCAATCGGAAAAATTATCAAAAGTGAGTGCGCAGATTGTTGATTCAAAAAGCCAACCTATAATTTTTGCAACGGTTTATTCAAAAATGAAAAAACGAGGCACTATTAGCAGTCAATCCGGGCATTTTACCATGATGCTTTCGCCCAACGACACCTTAGAGCTGTCGGCAATATCGTATGAAAAACGACAAATTCTGGTATCCAAAATATTGCAAGGCGATACAATTATAGTAATGAAGCGAAAGACCTATGTTATTGCAGATGTTGATGTTATGTCGTTGCGATGGCACGATTTTAAGCACAAAGTGATGAATAATACTGCCAAAGAAGAAAACAAAAAAGTTTTGCAAATTCAAGGTTTGCCCAATGTTTATCAACCGAGAGTAGAGTTAGGTCCTTATGCGGGCATGACCAATCCTGTTTCGCTTTTATTGATTTATTACAGCAAAGCAAATATCTACAAACGCCGAAAAGAACGTTGGATGAAAATATACAGAAAATATAACACCGGCAAAGTGGATTCGTCTATGATGCTACAAAAAAAGCAACAAAAGTAAAAACTTTAAAATCCCTTAATTCTGCGTGTCTTTTGTTTTAATAGAATCTGTAAGTTCTTTGTTTTCAGACTGTTTTTTATCTTCATTATTCAAATAGACCAGCACGCCCGGCACATATCTTGCATCGCCTTCGGGACTTAAAATTTCGTAGGCAAGCATTATTGACTTGATTTTTTTACCAAATCGCAAGTTTTTTTCATCAAAATACCATTCCTCTTCAAATTGCATTCTTCCAATTTGGGTTCGGGGATATTTTTTTTCTAATTTGCGAACGTCTTTAATGCTCATTTTCGTACCCTCGAAAAATTCGTAGGCAACAAGTCGTTTGTTATAAATGGCATTAAAAATCATATTAGCCAAAGCCAACTCGTCCATTCGGCGAATATCCATTTCTGTCCAAAAATCATTGGGATTAGGATTTTTTATGGTTACACTATACCTGATGGTGTCTGCCAAAACCACCGCATTGGTCGAGTCTAACTCGTTCATATAAAAATTGCCCTTTCTTACTTCTATTTTGTGTTCTTTTTCATTTTCATTGCCACACGAAAATAAAATGACTAAACCTAAAAATATTGCAATAATTTTGTTCATTTGTTTATGTTTTTTGTAATGTTTTCAGAGCCCAAAAGTTTTCAAAATCTTTGGGCTCTGTTTAAAAATGTTGGCATAATGCAACTATTTGATTTTTTTGTGGTTATCGGTTGAACATCAATCGTTTGCCCTTAACTTCTTCGTTGAACTGTCCATTGTCATACACAATATTTCCATTAACGAAAGTGTATAATATTTTGGAATGAAAAACTGTGTTTTCAAATGGCGACCAACCGCATTTGTAGTGAATATTTGCTTTATTTACGGTTTGTTCGGCATCTAAATCTACCAAAACCAAATCAGCCCAATATCCTTCTTTTATGTAAGCTCGTTTGTCAATTTTGAAAAGTTTAGCCGGAGCATGACACATTTTTTCCACTATTCGCTCTAAGCTAATTTTGCCTTGTTTGTAAAATTCGAGCATAGCTTGCAACGAGTGCTGCACAAGAGGTCCACCCGATGGAGCTTTAAAATACGTGTTTCTTTTTTCCTCTTCGGTGTGAGGCGCGTGGTCGGTTGCTATCACGTCTAACTTATTGTTTAACATGGCTTTAAATAGCTCATCTTTATCCTTTGCGGTTTTTACGGCAGGATTCCATTTTATGCGAGTTCCATATTTTTCGTAGTCGTTGCTATCGAACCATAGATGATGAATGCACACTTCGGCGGTTATTTTTTTGTCTTCCAAATTGCTTTCGTTTTCAAACAGTTCTAATTCTTTTGCCGACGAAATATGCAAAATATGAAGTTGAGTTCCATACTTTTTTGCCAATTCCACTGCCATAGATGACGATTTATAACATGCTTCCTCCGAGCGTATTTCGGGGTGGCATTTTATTGGCACATCTTCGCCGTATTTTTGGCGATATACCTCCGAGTTATGCCTAATAGTGGCTTCATCTTCGCAATGAACAGCCACCAAAGTGGGTGCTTTGCTAAAAATTTCCGACAAAACTTCTTTGTTATCCACCAGCATATTTCCGGTTGATGAACCCATAAACACCTTTATTCCACACACTGTTTTGGGGTCGGTTTTCAGCACTTCGTCTATATTTTCGTTGGTTGCGCCCATGTAGAACGAGTAGTTTGCCAATGATTGTTCGGCTGCAACGTCAAATTTTTCTTGTAATAATTTTTGGGTAACGGTTTGCGGATTTGTGTTGGGCATTTCCATAAACGAGGTTACGCCACCGGCAACTGCTGCCTTGCTTTCGGTGTAAATTTTAGCTTTATGCGTTAATCCGGGCTCTCTAAAATGCACTTGGTCGTCAATTATTCCGGGCAATAAATATTTACCCGTTGCATCTATCAGTTTGTCATATTCAACATTCGATATATCGTCTTCTTGTTCGTAGATTTTAAATATTTTGCCGTCTTTTATTAAAACGTGATTTATTTTTTTCGTATTTTCGTTTACTACGGTTGCATTTTTTATTAATGTTGTGGTCATTTTTTATATTTTGTGTTTAATTATTTTTTTACGATTTTGTGTTGTGGGTTTATTGTTGTGCCGTCCTCAAAATCCCATGATTTACATCATGGGCTATTGTTATGACGTTCCTGAAGTCCCATGATTTACATCATGGGCTATTATTATGCCGTCCCTGAAGGGACTCTTTTGTGCGTAAGCCTAATTATCAATTTTTAATTCATTTCTTTGTATGTAGATTTTAGGGCACTTAAATAATTTCCTAAATCATCAGAGCGTTCTTTAAATAGTTTATTAAATTCTTTACGTTGTTCTTGCGTATTTAGGGTTTCTATTCTCACAAGGTCGTATTCAAATTGCTCAAACGACATTTCTATTTCTTGCAATCGTAGGTTTATAATTTTGCGTTGTTCTTGAAAATCTTGCATACTATTTTTGCGTTTTTTGTGTCGTTTTATTGCTTTATTGTATTCGTGTTTTAGTTGCTCACTGGTTGCGGTGTCTAATTTTGCTTGCAAATCAGATATTTTCATACTTATTTCTTTTACCGAATTATTGGCTAATATCTGTTCCAATTTTGCATCTCGCTGCATTAAATCTTCCACCTGCACCATATATTTATCCATTATTGGAGTAATATCTCTCACTAATTCTTTTGTGTAATTATCTGATTTTTTGATAGTTTCCTTTATGTTTTTGCTCAAACTTTCTAATTTTTTCAACAATGCTTTCTTTTTGCTATCTTGCGGCGTTACGGTTTCTGTTTCAAATTCTTCATCTATCAAATCGTCATACACGTTGAAATTATATTTCACATCAAACACAGATTGACGCATAAATATCAATGAGAAAAAATCAATGATACCTAAAATCGTAGAAATTCCGGTAAATGAAAGTAGCAAATATGCAATTCCTAAACCTTTCTGACCTAAATAAAAACGGTGTATCCCGAAGAATCCCACAAAAAGGGCAAGAATTGCAGCTATATTTTTATCTTTTTTAGGGTGTTGGTCCATATTGTTAAATTTCGAGCGTCTTTTCATAATACATTAAATTTAAAAATACATTGCTGCAAAATTATATATTTTTGTATTTAATGCAAAATAACAAAGATTGTTCTCAAAAAAAAAATTGCTTTGCAAGGTCGAATGAGCTTATATAAATTACTAATTATTAATATCGGACGATAAATAAGGAAGTAGGATTTAGGGATTATAATAAATGAGGTTAAGTGGTAAGTGTTTGGCTATGAGGCTATTGTGGGTGTGTGCTTACTATATTATTTTCAATAATTCGGCATGTTCTATTGCAGAAGATGTACTGTCGGCATATAGTTTTTCAAATAGATGTTTTTTGTGTGATTTTACCGTACTAATCCCAATATCTAACATAGATGCTACTTCGGTTTCGTTTTTATTGCTCGCAATTAGTTTTAAAATTTCTCTTTCCCGGTCGCTCAATTTGGGTAATTCAATGAGTTGGAGATTTTCTTTGTCGATAATATGAGAAACGCCATTTCTGGTATTTGTTACTATTATGGGCGACATTTGGCTATTGGAGCTTGATTTTATGCACTTTCCAAGTATAAGCCACACATTATTTTGGTTGTCCAATTCTATTGCCTGAACATTCATGTAATAATCCGAATACATATTATCGGAGTTTAATAATTTTATTTTAAATGTGAATTTACAAAATAATTTATCGTATTGGATGTTTAATTTACTGTTTATCAAATCTGCTATGTAACCTCTGATTTTAATTAATGCAACAATATCGTCGTAATGCACATTAGCAGCTATGGTTTTGTATCCCATGTTTTCTACGAAAGCATCACTGCGTTTAGGCACTACTTTTGTGCTTTTTGACATGTAGAAAAAGGCATGTTTGTGAAAGTCGAAAATAAATGTAAGCCCATATCCGAAACTTAAACCATCGTACTTGTCTAAAACTACTTTATATTTTTCTGTTATGCCGTAATCAACTGAGTTTTTATCTATCTTGATATTAAATCTCATAAGTTTTTCTAACATAATACGCAGGGTTTTATTAGTTGATTTGATTGACCACAAAAGTACGAAATAAACTACAAAATTGCAAATTTTTATCAAACTCATACCTAAGTATGATGTTTTTATCTTTATTTTTAAAATACTTTAATTGTAGATTTAAATATCTTATAATCAGATTTTTATATATAATTTGGGTGATTTAAATTTTTTTGTCGTTTTTTATAAAGCATTGATAAATAGAGTTTTACAAAAACATCATACTTAGGTATGATATTGGCATAAAAATTTTTTTATAAAAAAATAATCTATAAACAGCTTAAAATCAACGATATATAAAATTATGTGAAAAAAAATATTTTTTTGTAAAAAACAATCTATGTTCATAACTATCTTATAATCAATGTATTTGCCTGATTTTTTGCATTAAGTAGTACTTAGGTATGATGTTGCACGGTAATTTTTTGTATTTTAGCTTTGCCGTGTTTTTAAACAACGAATTGAACCGGTCTTTTCATTTAAAATTGGCAGTTGGAATTTACACCGACACAGCAACTGCAAATTTTTTTTTAGTTTTTTCTGTGAGGTGTGTAAAATTAAAAAAGTATAGTAAATATGAGAAAATCATTATTAGTATTGGCTATCTCAACTGTTTCCATTATGCCGTTTTCGATAAACGCAAATGCGGAGTTGAGTAAACCAGAAAGCAAAGAGGTTTTAGCTCGCTGTAAAATAGATGACAATGTGAGAGGTTTTCATGCAAAAGGGAATTGCGAAAAAGTTAACAAAGCTTATGCAGAATTTTTAGCAACTCGCGAGAGATATAAAGACCTTAAATAAAAAAAGTTATTAATTAAATTTGAGTTTGTTTGTAAAATTGTTTGTTAATATTTTTTACATCAATTTTCAGACAAACTCTTTCAATACTAAAAAATAATGAAAAAAATAATAAGTACATTAACAGTTTTGTTACTAATTACTCAATTAATTAATGCACAAACTAATAATAAGGCAACTTATAGCATTAAATTAGTAGAAGATTTCTTTAGTTTTAATGCTACATTAGTTTTTAATTCGTATAAATCATATTTTGTAACCAAGCAACATAAGGGACCAATATGGTTTATTGATGATAATGAAAATCTAAATACACAGGAATTGGTAACTGATACTATTGGGTATGTTGTTTATAGAGATTTAAAAACTAAAACAACGATAGTGCGCGAATTTTGTGATGTAAATAAGCCATTGGTTTATGAGGATAGTGTGAAAATTAAGTGGAAACTTGGCTCAAAAAGTCAAAAAATACAAGGTCTTAAATGTAAGAACGCTTTTACTACGTTTAGAGGCAGAAAATATGAGGCATGGTATGCACCACAGATTCCAACAAATGCAGGACCTTGGAAATTTTACGGATTGCCCGGACTTATAACAAAAGTAAGTGAAGTAGGGGGTGTTGTTTCCATAATAATCAAGTCATTTAGTACAAAATCAACCGATAAAATTTTACAAGAAAATCTACAGATAAACACTACCATTACTGCTGCAAATGAGTGTTTAGATGAAGAATGGCAAAGGTTTCGTAAACGTCATGCTGTTACTATAGCTAAGATGCAAGCTGAATACCCTGATATTGAAATATCTGGAAGTTTACCAAAAACAAGAAGAGCTACTGAAAAAAGTTTGGCAAAGCAATACAAAGAATAGATTGGAGGTATGAGGTATTTTTCTTCTATTCTTTTAATATTCCTATTATCTTCTTTTGTGTTTTCACAAGAAACTCAAAGAACAAATTATCAATTTTCGGGCTATATAACAGATAAAGATAATAAGGTACTTGATTTTGTACAAGTTACAATTTTATCAAAAAACAATAATACTATTGCTTATACAATGAGCGATGAGTTAGGTTATTATTATTTATCTTTTAAAAGCAACTCAGATAGCGTATTTTTGCATGTTTCTCGTTTGGCTTATATACCCAAGTCGGTTAAATTAGCAGTTGTTGCAAAAGGGCATAATTTTGTAATGCAAGAATCCAAAAGTAGTCATCTCGAAGAGATTGTTGTAACTGATAATGAGTCAGCAATATACGAAAATGAAGATACAGTAAGGTATCTTGCTCGCTCTTTTACAGATGGTACAGAAGTAAATGTTGAGGATGTACTTGCAAAATTACCGGGTTTAACAGTTGATAAAAGCAATGGGCAAATTAAGTATCAAGGAAAAGAAATAAAAAAAATTTTGTTAGATGGAGACGATTTAACAGATAATAATTACAAAGTGGTAAGTAAAAGTTTGTCGGCAGATTGGTTAGATAAAATTGAGATATTGAACCGTTTCTCGGACAATAGACTTCTTAAAGGAATTGAACAATCTACAGATGTCGCCATAAATTTAAAACTAAAAGAAAGTGTTAAAAGTCCGTTTTTTGGGTCGATAACTGCTGCTGTTGGTAATACGAATAAATACAAGGGAAAGGGTGAATTGTTATCTTACTTAAAGCGTTTGAAAATTTTAACAACTACAGAAGCCAACAATACAGGAGATGAATTAGAATCTTATAGCTTAGAGACTTACAATAGTAGTCAAATGGAGTATAGAGGCTTTTTATCGGCAGATAGAGTGTTAAACAATGAACTTGGTAGTCCTGATTTTTTGAAAGAAGAGAATTTTACTTTCCACGAAGGACAATTTTTATCTAATTCAATGCTGATAAAATATAATCCAAAGTTTAAAATTAGGTCGATGACAACTTTTTATCATAATAATAAAATTTTTGATTTTTCTGATGATATTTCTTACATTTTACCTAATAATAAAACTTTTGATATTTTTGAAAGGCAGCAACAAAAACAAAAGCCATTGTCTTTTTTTCAAGATTTCAAGTTTGATTATCAACTCAATAGAAAGACGGATATTTCTTCCGTTTGGCAATTTAAAAATGATAATTTAAATCTTCAATCAGTTAATAAAAGCAGTGGTGATGTATGTTTTGAAAATTCTGATAGTAAAAATTTGCAACTTTATGGTAAAGTATCATTAACACAACGGTTGAATAATAATTGGGCAAGTGTTACCGAGTTTCAAATGAATATCGAAAAACATAATGAAAAGATTGGTTTAAGTGAAGTATATATTCCCCATAAAGATTCTGTTAATCAAGTGGTAAATCAGCAGTATAGAAATTTCGGAATATCAAATAATTTAACAGCTAAAATGGGTAACGGTTTTTTATTTAATATTTTATCTGCATTGACTTATAGCGACATTGACTTAAATATTATGAACTCATTAATGAATGTTTACATTAATAAAAAAAGCCCTTTTTGTAAATATAAATACTACAATTATTTTGTAGATTTCAACATTACTAAAAAGTTTAAAAACTTTAAAATAAGACTTGGCAGTAGATTTAGAATTGCAGATGTAGATTTTCAAAAACGGAAACGTAAATTTTTAATTGAACCATCGGTGATGTTATCAAGTAAAAATAGGTGGTTCGATATTCTAAAATCCGAGATAAAATTATTTTACAACACTGAATACACATTTTTAAAAAGCCCTTTGTTAATAAGAAAGCCATTGATTAGTTCTTATAGGTCTAAAATTGGATATATTGGAGATGCTTTTAAACCAATAAAGACAGATTTATATGCTTTTTCTTTAAAAATTAGTGAAAATAACTACAGTTATGTAAATGGAAATATACAATTGGCTTATTCAAAATCAAGTAATGCTTTGTTAGGTAATGCAAAATATGAAGATAATTTTGTTTATAATACAAAGGTACAAAACGATAATGTAAATAGCTTTATATCAAGTTATTCAATTGACAAAATGTTTCTTAAATTGCGCACTTCTATAAAATTATCGTATGAATATACCTATGAAATATATCCTTTAACCATAGAAACTATTAAAGCTAATAACGAACTTATAAATAATAGTTTAAATATAAGTTTAGGTTGTGTGTTAATAAAAAATACAAGCATAAGTTTATCTTATAGGTATAGAAATATTAAGAACACTTGGAATGATGATAATTCTGATTTTTCGTTTGACAATTATGTGGTTAAGGTACGTTTTAAACCTTGTAATGCTTTAAGTTTTATTGTTGATTATCAGGCTGTTAATTTTAAAAATAACGCTGAGGGTCTTAGTTATTTTATGAGTTCATACGTAAAATATGAAATGCGGAAAAAGAAACTATCTTTTAAATTATCAATGAATAACTTATTTGATAATTCATCGGTGGTATTACAAAACTTAGAACCTACATTCTATGCAATTTCAAATTATCCTTTGCAGTCGAGATTTTTTCTGTTTTCTGTAAAATATCAGTTTAGTACAATAAACCGTTAATAATTAAACAAATATGTTAAAGGTTTGGGAAAACTTAGGGAGCTATCTTAATAATTTTTTACATTAAGTAGTACTTAGGTATGATGTTGCACGGTAATTTTTTGTATTTTAGTTTTGCCGTGTTTTTAAACAACGAATTGAACCGGTTTTTTCATCTAAAATTGGCAGTTGGAATTTACAACCGACACAGCAATTTTTTTTAAACTTATGTAAATTTATGAAACATATATTTTATACCATAATATTCACAATAATTCAATTATTAGCAGTTTTTGGGCAAAGCACCTACACAAAAACAGTGATAGATAACGAAACAGGCAAGCCTATTGCAAACGCCCATATATATAAAACTCTTGATTTACAGACAGGAACAATTACCAACGAAGATGGATTGTTTGTTTTAAGAAATATTAAATCAACGGATATAATAGAGGTAAGTCATATTGCGTATAATACTTTTAAGGGAAAAGTTAAAGAAATAAAATCTGATACTATACGCCTACAAAGAAAGTATAACATTATAGCGGAAATTAGTGTTGAAACAGGTCAAACACTTATGAATAAGGTTATTGAGAATTTATACGACAACCATTTTGTTGAACCTGTAATGTATGAAGTATTCGTTAGAGTGGCACAATTAGAGCAAGATTCTTCGGAATTGCACGTATTTAGCGAATATGCAATGAATTTTTATTATAATAAAAATAGCAAACCGCGCATCAAAGTATTGAAAGTGCGTGCAAAACCGATTTCAGAAACCGGAAAAAAATATTTTAAAGATATGAGAATTATAAACGCTATAAGCACAAGTTCAGATAATATTTTCAGGTTTCAAGAGGATATTTTCAAGAAGAAAAAACTAAAATATTATACCATAACAATAGACGAAAACAGCGATGATATAAATTGCACTAAAATTAATCTTATAGATAAAAAAGACAAAACAAAATACACGCTATTAGTTGATAATCAATCTTATGCTATTAGTAAATTTATTAGTTATTACGAAAGTGGAGGCATAAAAGAGCTTGGGTTTAAGAAGATAAAAGATAAGTGGTATTTAGATTATTCTAAAAGATTACGAAATGCACAAGTATTTGCTAAATGGAAGCATAATTCAAAAGCAATATCAGATATAATAGCAATATATAATGTTAAAAATGACGTTAAATATTATCCAAAGCAATTTAAAACTGAAATAAATATCATAGCAGAACCAATAAAATACCATATTGGCGATTGGACACAACAATATTGGGATAATCACAATTTTATACCTATTTCAAAATGGATAAATAAGCAACTTGTTAAAAAATAAATTAAGATTTGAGCAATAAAAATTAGGTTTTGAGTTTTATCTAAAACAAATACATTAATTAAAAACAACAGAAAATGAAGAAAATTCTAACAGTATTATTTTTGTGTATAATATTTAATGCACAATCACAAGAGAGCAAACATGTTGAGAATATTTTTAGTATAAAAGCAGGGGCGATAGGTGCTTGGATAAGTTATGAAAAAGCCTTTGATGCTAAATTTACTGTAAACAGCGAAATAGGTTACGAAGGCGGCATGTTGAAAGGCACAGACGATAAAATCGACTATGTTTTTACAACCATTCTAAGTGTAGAGCCTCGCTACTATTACAATTTAAACAAAAGACAGGCAAAAGGAAAAAATACGAATAAGAATTCGGCTAATTATTTGGGTGCAGAATTATTGTATGTGCCCGATATATTTTCGGCAACCAACAGAAACAATGTGTATATCAACAAAGCATTATCCATTATCCCAAAATATGGCTTACGACGAAGCATAACCAATAAATTAATTTTTGAATTTGCTTTTGGCGTAGGTTATTCTTGGATTGAAAATAGCCAAAATGGATTAACCGCAACTATGGACTTACGAATTAATTTTTGTTTGTAAATCAACAAAAAAATCTTAAAACTAAATATTTATGAGATAATTCGGCATTTTCAGCTATTGCAATTACAATAGTTCGTTACTTTTTTATAATGAATTGATAATCAAATTTTTATAAAACAACAATAAGTTTATTTAACTTGCTGATTATTAGTGTTATAATTTTTAATTCTTCATTTTTCATTCTTCATTTAACGGAGTATTGCAATTATGAATAAAAAGCAAAATATAAGAATGCTAAAAAGCTTAATTTTGATATTTATTGTCAGCCTTTTTATGGTATGGTTGGCTTATAAAAATCAAATTAGTTCAAGCACAATTATTGTGGTTATTGCTATCGGGCTGATAAGTAGTGTATATAGAATTTATTTCAAAAATGAATAATCAAAACACCTTGTTTTAGGGCAAACGAATACTTTGTATTGAAAAATATTAGAAAAGGGAAGTTATAAAGCATTTTATTTTTTTGTCGCAAACTTTTTGTTATTTTAAAGAAATAAAAAAAGTGAAAATGAGTTATTTATGAAAGTGAAAATCTATTACATAAATAATTTAAACATGAAAAAAATAAAATTTATATTTTTATTGCACATAATATCATACAGTTGTTTTGCACAAAATCAATCAGAATTAAGAGTTTACGAAGATAGTATTTTGTATTATTTTAATAAAATTTTAAACTATAAAACCGATTCAAAAGCCATTTCTTACAGCGCACAAACCATAAAAGTTGTAAACAAAAGTGTGATAACCACCGATTCGGCAAAACTTGCGTATTCTAATAAAATATCCGATTTATTTGGCGAGGCTCTAAATAGACCAAATTCATTTCAATATCCTTTTTCCAATTTGAAATACGTTTCAAATTTACATTCGTCAGACTCGCTCGTGAGGATTATAACGTGGAATATTCCGCTGCAAAACGGAACTTATAAATACTTTGGCTATTTGCAAAAAATAGATGCAAAAAATGATAAAACTCTCTCATTCAGGCTAATAGATAAGTCTGAAAAGATAAAAAAGCCCGAATTTGCCAAATTGAAACCTCAGAAATGGTATGGTGCATTATATTACAAAATATTTACACATACATTTGAGGGAAAAAAATACTACACACTACTTGCATGGGACGGCAATAATCAATTTTCAAATAAAAAGCTGATAGAATGCCTTACTTTTAGCAAAAACCGTCCTATTTTTGGCGAACCAATATTTCGTATGAAACACGATATGCAAAACCGGATTATATTTGAATATGCCAAACCCGTTGGCATGATGTTAAGATACGATGAAAATTTTAAAATGATAGTTTACGACCACCTTTCGCCTGAAAACGGTAAATTTACAGGACAATACATGTATTATGGTCCTGATATGTCGCACGATGGCATTCGTTTTATTCGCGGCAATTGGGTATTGCAAGAAAACCTCAATTTACAAAATAAAACCAAAGTAAAAGTAAAAGAACTGCCTAAAAGTTTTTAAACCCATCGGCGATTAATGAACATGAGCCGCTTCGCTTTTTTTAAGGTCAGACAATAAATAAAAAGCATCGTCTAAAACTATTTGTGCATCTTTGTCGATATTTTCCATTAGCTGAATAGCTACAAAAGAGTTGTCCTCAACACCTGTGATAACTTCAACCATACGAAAGGCAACTTTCTTATTGTTAAAGTGTTCGTAATCAATATCATCATGGTCATGCTCTTCGCCCTCATGATTTGCTTTTTCATGTTCCTTGTCGCCTTCTTTGTGTTCGTGGTCTAATTCATTTTCATTCTCATTTTCATGTGCAGGTTTAGCCTCGTGGTCGTGGTCATCATCTCCATCTTCTTCATGATTGGCTATTTCCGAAGCATGAGCATCGAACACAAAAATATATTTTTTGCCGCCGTCTGTTACAATGGCATCTTCCGGAACCGACTGTTTTTTAATGCTTTGTGTGAATATTGTGGCATTTACATAACTTCCGGCAATTAATTCATCAGGTGCATTTTCAATATGTGCATGAACCAAAACTGCTTTGGCATCTTTTTGATATTCCTTAGCTATTGAAAAAATACGTGCATTTAACTCTAATTCAGGCATATTGGCAACCTGTAAACGCGCTTTTTGTCCAATTTTAATGTTCGGAATATCTTTTTCGTAAATCAACAAATCGGCGTGAATATTATTGTTGTTGCTGATAGAAAACATTTTTGTTTCTGCATTTACAAAACTACCCAAACTAATATCAATTTTATTTACATAGCCCGAAATTGGCGAAATAATTCTCATTTCTTTCTCCAATTTGCCTTCTTCAATTTCTTTGTAGTTCATATTCAGCATTTTGAGTTTAATTTGTAAACCCTCATATTTTGCTTTTAAATTTTTGAAATCGGCTTCTGTTTTTTGAAATATTTTACCCGAACCGGCATTGTTTTCATACAATTCTTTTTGTCGTTCAAATTCTTTTTTTGAAAAATTGTAATTATTTGCAGCTTCAATATATTCTTGTTGCAACTGTATGAAATCGGGGTGTTCTAAGGTTGCCAAAATTTGTCCTTTGCGCACTTTATTTCCTTGAAAAACTTTTATGCTTTTCACATTGCCACCCATGAAACTTGTTATTTCTGCTTGGTCGGTTGGCGATACTTTTAGTATTCCGTTGGCGTGAATTATTGCCGACATATTGCGCATACTTAGTTTGCCAATTTGTAGGTGTAATGCCTGTCTTTGGGCATAAGTCAAAATTGCCATTCCTTCGAGTTCTTCTGCGTGGTCATGAACATCTTTTTCTGTTTTATTTTCTACTTTATTACTATTGCAATAAATCATTGTAAATGAAATAGTTGCAAGTAAAATTATTTGTTTAATTATTGCTTTCATTTGTTTAGAATTTAGAATTGAAAATTGAGAATTGAGAATTTTACTTCGCTATTCATCTGTTTATATTTTTGTAATGTTTCTCCCCAAAGTTTTTTTTTACCTTTGGGGTCTTTTTTTATAATCATATTTGACAAGGGAGCATGCTCTCTTGTTATAGTTGCCAAACAATCATGCCGTTGTGTGTTAAATGTAACGACCATTAATTGTTAATTGCTCATTCCTAATTGCTAATTGTTAGTTGTTTTTAATAAATAAATTATTTCCGATTGTATATTTCTAAATTCCAAATCGGCACTTATATAATTCAGTTTTATAGTTAGTGCAGATTCAATATTTTGGATATAATTCATATAGTCAATTTCGCCTAATTTATATGCAAGTGTCGATGATTTTATTTGCTCGTCGGATAGTGGCAGTGCTTTTTCTTTGTAATATTCTTGCAAATCGAGCAGACTGTTATATTTCGACAGCAATTGTTGCAATAACGATGCTAATTCTAATTTAGCCGTGTATAAATTTTCGCGTTCTATTTCGGTTTGCAATTTTGCCGACTTCGTTTTTGAAAGCTGACCATTAAATAACGAAAATGACAAACCAGCTTCGTATCCGTAAAATCCGTGTTCGCCATCAACGGTTTTGTTGGCATAGCTTAGGCTGAGTTTGGGCAACCATTGCGCGCGATTTTGCTTCCATTCTCTTTCGGCTACATTTATTTTTTCGTGTAAAAATGCAATTTGAACGTTGTTGGTCTCCAATAAACTCGTGTCGATATTGTCAATATTTAGTTCAGGATACGAATTTTTATCAATAGAAAAATCCTCTTCTTGCAACAAAAATTGATTTAATTTATATTTGGCAGCCTTTTTTTCGCCCATCGTACGCTTTATTTGCACTTGCAATTCTCTGTATTTTGCCGAAGCATTTAGCAATGCAAGTTTCGAACTTTCGCCGGTTTTGGTTCTTAATTGTGCCGCTTTCACAAAATTAGAATATACACTGTCGATTTGCTTATATACATCAAGCGTTTTTTCGTAGAAAACCAAATTGTTATAGGCTTTGCGAACTTCTAACGTTATTTGTTTCTTAACAATATCAAATCCGGCTTCGGCTAATTGCACTTTTGCTCGCTGCAATTTACTATTTGCCAACATTCCAAAAATATCTATGTCAGATTGGCTTATGCCAAAATTAATAACCGCTCCGGCATTTCCATCTTTTACATCGTCTTTTCCCGTTGATAATGAGGTAGTTCCAAAATCAAAAGCCGATGATTTTAGAATTTTTTGTTTTTCCACTTCCATTCTACCTGCCTTCAATTGCGGATAATTTTCCTCACTCAATTGCAGTGCTTTATCTAAGGTTATAATGTTGATTTGCGCAAAAGTATATTCGGTATTAAAAAAAAACAGTAATACACTAAATATAAATATGTTATGTATTAATTTCATGGTTTGATAATGTTTGTATTTGATTGTTTGGGCATTTGCTTAAACCATGCAAATTAAACGTTAAAATTACAAAATAAAAAATAATTTTCAAACATTCTTATTTTAAGTAAAATAATTATTTAAGGTGCGGAGGGATTATTCTTTTTTTAATTTTACGTTTTAACCTACATTATTAGTTTATTATTTATCATTCTACCATTATATTCTTGAATAAAAGCCTTTAATGTATTCATCATATTTTGCTGTAAATCAGACTGTTCACTGACAAGATTGTTTTTCAGTAAAGGGTCTTTTACATAATTATAAAATCCCACTACTTTATCATTTCTAAAATGTAATGTATATTCGCCTTGTATAAATTGATATGTGCTATTATTGTAATTAACGGCAAATTTTTTCGATTTTTTGTCTAATAAATTATTGCCAAATGCTATAAAATCATTGTCGTAATTCAAATAGCTCAATACAGTTGGCATAATATCCATTTGCTGTGCCACCATAGTTGAATCCATGCCTTTAAACTCTTTATTTTTAGGAATATAGAATAAAATAGGAATAGAAAAATCGCCAATAAAAGTTTTATATTCGGGGTGCCATGCGTGGTTTGAGTGGTCGGCAGTGATTACAAATACAGTATTTTCAAACCACGACATTTTTGAAACTTTCTGAAAAAATTTTCGTATTGCCATATCCGAATACTGGATTGGAATATGAAAATCGAGTGTTCCTTTTTTGAACATTCCCTTGTATTTTTCGGGTATCTTAAACGGGTGATGCGATGAAACCGAGAAAAATGTAGTATGAAATGGTTGCTCAAATTCGTTTAATTTATCAGCCATAAATTGCATAAATTCTTCGTCCCAAATTCCCCACGAGCCGTCAAAATCATCATCATTTCCATATTCGGTCATTCCGTAATATTGGTCGTATCCTGCTATTTTCATAAACGCATCAAAGCCCATCGAGCCATTGGGTGCGCCGTGAAAAAACGCCGTTTTATAATTTTTTGCTTTAAGCAAACTTGCGAGGCTGTTAATTTTATTAGCTGCATAAACAGATGTTACATAGGGATTTATCATTGACGGAATGCTTGCAACTACCGATGGCAATGCGTCTATTGATTTTCGCCCATTGGCAAACGAATATTGAAATGTTCTACTCTCGCCAATTAAGGAATCGAGAAACGGAGTGTAGCCCGTATAGCTGCCATTATCTAAATTTTTGTTGTATGCGCCCACATATTCTTTTGCAAAACTTTCCATTATCAACACAACCACATTCATTGGCTTAAATGCCTTAGCTGAATCTGCTTGGTATTTGTGTACGGGGCTATAAATTGTTTGCAATTCTTCTTGTTTGAAATATTTTTTTTCTTTTAATGGTTGTTTGTCCAATGTGCGGATTATGCTGAACGGAGTGTTCAAAACAATTGCCATTTCGAGTGGTTTTTGTGTATATACGCCTGCATTTCCGAGAGTTATCGGTCGCGTAGTGCCTGTAAATCCGCCTCTTATGCCGATAACTGTAAAATATGCGCTTATGAGCAACCATGCAACCGCCGAAATGTAGAAAGTTTTATTTTTTTCGGCAGTCGTATCTTTAAGTTTTACTTTTCGATAGGCAAAAATCATCATTAGCATAAGAACAAGCCAAAATATAACGCCCACAAAATAATCTACGAAAAACAGTCCGAACAGTTTGAAAATATTTTGCTCGCCTGCAAACATCAAAACATCAGCGGTCGAGCGTTTTAGAATAAAATCGAAATAGAAAAAATCGCCCACATTGGCAGCCAATGCTATCCCGTTTGATATGAAAAACAAATATTTAAGTGCTTTTTGATATTTTACGCTATTCCTACCCGTAAATGGCAGATGATAAAGCAATATGTATAAAGCATTTACAAATAAAACACCTGAAACATCAAATTTTAATCCGCCCAACATTATTATCATAAATCGCGAAAATGTCATATCGGTATAATGTTCGGTATTGAAAAAATAAAATCCAAGCCGGCAAAATGTGAACAACACTATTAACAGTGCAAAACGATACAACAATATTAATTGGTAGTTTATATTTAATATTTTTAATTTATTTGTCTGCATTTATCTATTGTTTTTTAATTTATTTAAAAAGTCAGACCTCACAAGGCGTTTTGCACGCTGCGAGGTCTTAATGTTACGATTAGTAAGTTTTAATTTTTTATCAAATCATCTGAATTAAAAGTTAAAAGTTTAAAAAAGAAAGTACTGTTTTTACTTTTTACCTCTTAATTCTTTTTAATTCGCAAGTTCTAAAATGTAAGCACTTTATCGCTATCTATTACCCATTCGGATAATGCTGCCATTGTCGATTTTTCAGCACCATCGAAATACGGGTGATTTTTGTAAATTCCACAACGAGCCATACATGTGCCACATACTTTTACCTCTACATTGTTGGCTATCAGCTGCTTTAACATGTCCGACAAATCTTGGTCGTAATTTGCAGGTGGTTTACACGCATCTCTTGCCATATCCACAGCATCATTCATAAGAAAAATGCGTATTTCTGCACCTTTCTTTCTTAATGTTTCTGCCAACCTTAGTGCATTCCACGTTACATCGGTGCTATCGTAAGGTTCTCTATTGAAAATAATTAATATTTTTTCCATTTTTGTTTTTTTTGAATTAATATTTAATATACTATAATTTGTGCTTAATAATCATTTAGATTTAAAATTGTAACACTTAATTTAATTCCCAATAATCGTCTTTTATTTGGTTGTAACCGCGATGGTTATAAAATTCAATGAACTCTGAATTGTCAGAAGAAGGAAATTCTAAAATTAATTCATCTGAAATGGTTTCTAATAATTTTGTCCCTATTAATGGTGCAAATCTACCACGCAAAGCTCTTTCATACCATTCGATTAATTCGCTTTCTACAATTATGCTTTGAATACGCGATTTCCAACCTAACTGATTTAGCAATGAATTAATAACCGACTTTTCAGAATCTTTACAAACAATGACAATACTATCGGACATTATTGTAGTAACAATATTTTTTGCTAATTTTTCACTTAAAGATAAATGCTTCACTTGAATAGAAGCACCAAAATTTGCCCACATATCAATACCTCTATCTGCAGCATTTGTAATACCAACTCTATTTATTTTTGCCGGTAGTACAAAATTTGTATTATCACTGCTAATTTGAATTACTTTTTTTGCAAATATTTCAAATTCTTTCAATATTTCAATTTTATCAGAATTATAATTGACCGAAATATTAACTTCAAGCTCATCAATCAAGACACTAAACAACGAATAAACAATTATTTCATAAATCTTGTCTATACTACGTTTTAATCCGGGTTCATTCCAAAATAGATTGAGAAAATCACTTAAAACAAACGACTTAGGGGTAGAATTTTTGGCATATTCTAACGCATCAGACATTTTAACATAACGCTCTTTAAATCTATTGTAGATATAAGCCTCAACAATACCATTTTTCTTTCTGTTTTCCGTTCCAAGTGCTACAATTGCTTCGGGAGGAACTGCATTTTTATTAAATAAATTATCTTGGTATTTTGCTGACGAAGTGCTTGTTCTTCCAAGAAAAGGAATGCAAATTGTATCGCGCCATTTTTTCGATTTTGTTCTATAAGTTTCAAGTTTACTAAGGTCTATATCTTTAACAACTCTATCACGATATAATATTTCAGCAATTTGAATTGGTTTGTAAAGATGCACCTTTGCTTTTTTTATAACTTTATCGAGCGATTCTCTGGCTTCTGTAAGGTTCATTGGTGAAAAGTTCTAATTGTTTAGTTACTTGTATTGGTTTACGCACTTTCAAAGTTCTCTTTATTTCTTTAGCAATTTCTTCAATAACTTTAACGGTAACACTGTTACCCGCAATTTTTCTTATTTGTGAATAAGCAACATTTATTTTAAATGAATCAGGAAATCCTTGTAATCTCAACATTTCTCTACCTGTCAATCTTCTTTTGCCATCTACAAGTAAATAATTGTAACTTCCCCCGGCGCGCAGCGCGCAAGAATGGGGCAAAGCCGAAATATTACCTCCGATATTCTCGTGCCAAATACTTGGTGTTGGATAATTTGGTTTTACCTTTTCTAATCTTTTTTGTCTTATTTCTTCACTTGCAAAATAGTTCTTAGGTATTAAATTATCGTCTTCTAAAAATTCAGAAAGAGGTCTTTTCCTACCTTTGAATGAGGGAAAATTAAAATGTAAAGGGTCTTTGAAACCTACAATATAAATGCGTTCTCGCTTTTGAGGAATACCAAAATCTAAAGTATTAAGCACCTTATAATGAACCGTATAGCCCAAATTTTCTAATCTTTCAAGTATTATTTTAAAAGTTCTACCTTTATCATGTGTGGTAAGCCTTTTTACATTTTCAAGCAAAAAACCGTATGGTTTCTTTGTTTTAAGTATGGTTTCAATATTAAAAAATAGAGTTCCACGCGTATCTGCAAAACCTAATTGTTTGCCGGCAATGCTGAATGGCTGACAGGGAAAACCGGCAAGTAAAAAGTCATGGTCTGGAATATCATTAGGGTTTATATCGTTTATATCTCCAAATGGTCTTTCTCCAAAGTTTATTTCATACATATCTTGCGCATGCTTATCCCATTCGGAAGAAAATACACATTTTGCACCTATTTTTTCAAAACCAAGTCTAATTCCTCCAATTCCTGCAAATAAATCTATGATTTTTATATTGTCTATATCCATAAGTTTCAAGCAACACAAGAAAGAAAAGCCCAAAAATTAAGAAATCAATGAGCTTTTGCGTCTTAAATTTTATTCAGAATCTACATTTTCGGTTGCTACTTTTTTTATATCAATAACAACTTTTTCAGCTTCTTCATCAAAATTAGCAACCATAGTATCGCCAGCCGCAAGTTTCGATTCTATTATAAGTTCAGACATTTCGTTTTCCAAATAATTTTGAATTGCACGTTTTATTGGTCGCGCTCCAAACTTGCTGTCGTAACCTTTTTTGTGAAGAAAATCTTTGGTTTTATCCGAAATTTCTAAATTATAACCAAGTTCGCCAACCCTTTTATACAAACCTTTGAGTTCTACATCAATTATTTTGTAAATATCATCAGATTTAAGCGATTCAAATACCACTACATCATCTAATCGGTTTAAAAATTCCGGCGAAAATGTTTTCTTCAAAGCCTTTTGAATAATGCTCTTGTTGCGTTCATCGTCTTGCGCTTTTGCCGAAAAACCTACTCCACGTCCAAAATCTTCAATTTGCTTAGAGCCAATATTCGAGGTCATTATAATAATGGTGTTTTTGAAATCCACCTTTCTGCCCAAACTATCGGTGAGCTTGCCCTCGTCCAACATGTGTAGCAAAATATTGTAAACTTCGGGGTGTGCCTTTTCAATTTCATCAAGCAAAACCACAGAATATGGCTTGCGGCGCACTTTTTCCGTTAGCTGTCCGCCCTCCTCATAACCTACATATCCCGGAGGCGCACCTACCAATCTTGATACTGCAAATTTTTCCATATATTCGCTCATATCTATCTTTATAAGTGCATCGTAGGAATCAAATAGATAATTAGATAATTCTTTGGCTAATAATGTTTTACCAACTCCCGTAGGACCAAGAAAAACAAACGAACCGATAGGTTTGTTAGGGTCTTTAAGTCCTGCACGATTGCGCTGAATAGCCTTAACTATTTTCGCAATTGCATCATCTTGACCTATTACTTTATCTGCCAATTCGGCTTTCATTTTAATAAGCCTATTGCCTTCGCTTTGCGCAATTCGTTGCACCGGCACACCGGTCATCATGGCAACTACCTTTTCTACATTATCAATATCCACCACTTCGGGGTGCGATGATAATTCTTTTTCCCACTGTTTCTTTTCTTTTTCGAGCAAACTTATCAAATCTTGCTCCTTGTCTCTATACGATGCCGCCAATTCAAATTGCTGATTACTCACAGCTTCACGTTTTTTCTCAACTATTTTATCGCGTTGTTTTGGAATATTTATTTTAGAAATATGAACCCGCGCTCCGGCTTCGTCTAATGCGTCTATGGCTTTGTCGGGCAAATTGCGGTCGCTCACATATCGAGTGGTCAATTTCACACAGCCGTCGATAGCATCATCTGTGTAAACTACATTGTGATGACTTTCGTATTTGTCTTTTATATTGTTCAGAATTTCTACGGTTTCTTCTGCCGAAGTTGGCTCTACTATTATTTTTTGAAATCTGCGTTCTAACGCGCCGTCTTTTTCGATATGTTGGCGATATTCGTCGAGAGTGGTTGCCCCAATACACTGCAATTCGCCACGCGCCAATGCCGGTTTCAGCATATTTGCAGCGTCTAACGAGCCTGTTGCTCCGCCTGCGCCTACCATAGTGTGTATTTCGTCGATAAAGAGTATAATATCCTTATTATTAGATAGTTCCTTCAATATAGATTTCAATCTTTCTTCAAACTGACCTCTATATTTTGTGCCGGCTACTATTTGAGCGAGGTCTAATGTAACTATTCGTTTGCCAAACAACACTCGCGATACCTTCTTTTTAATTATGCGAATAGCCAAGCCTTCGGCAATTGCCGATTTACCCACGCCGGGTTCACCAATAAGCACCGGATTATTCTTTTTTCGTCGGCTAAGAATTTGTACTAGTCTTTCAATTTCGGTTTCGCGCCCCACCACCGGATCAAGTTCGTTATTTGCTGCCAATCTTTTTTTCTTCAAATTTTCTTTGGTATTTTCGCTGTCTTCTTCATCGCTGGTTATGTCGTCTTCGTCAAAAATATGTGCTTTCGGAGCGTCTATTATTTCTTTTTTCAGGGTTTCGTAGGTTATATCTCTGTCGTTCAAAACCTGAGTAACTATGCTCGAATTGTCGCGCAATATAGCCAAAAGCAAATGCTCTATTTTGGGCACTGCATTTTTAAACGACATGGCTTCTAATTGTGTGTATTTAATTGCTCTCTCTGTTTCTTTTAGTAGGCTAAGGTCTTTATTATAAGACACTTCCATTGGTATATTTTCTTTCGTTCTCTTATCTATTTCTGTTTTCACTTCGTGCAAATCCAGCCCCAATTTCACCAATTGGTCTATAACCGGATTTTCGCCATCTCTTAAAATAGCAAGAAAAATATGTTCCGTTCCTATATTCGAACTACCAAGTCGTATAGCTTCTTCTTTGCTATAACCCAGTATTCTTTTCATCTCATCTGTAAAATTTGAATACATTTTTTTATTGTATTTTGTTTATTTTTTTATAGATTGCAGGCATTATTTTTAGTACCTGTAATTTTTATTTATTGTATCAATATCTCTAATTCCATCAGGAATTGTAGGATACACCTTAAACAAATCATCAAGATACGACCGCTGATTTGCATATTCAATGCTTAATTTTGTCC
>PDWI01002221.1_pt1 | contig 29514 bp, 24 predicted proteins | sample 1430891 | NCBI WGS metagenome assembly PDWI01 (sample SAMN01162508, study PRJNA174530) | Oral metagenome, whole genome shotgun sequencing project. | biome: Marine environment; feature: Marine mammal; material: Swab sample of the gingival sulcus; isolation source: swab sample of gingival sulcus... | reverse complement strand
TAAGTACATATGTTAAATAAAAGGATAAAGCTGTCTTTCCACTACCTTGAGTATGCCATATTACCCCTGATTTCAAGCCTTCTGATATTTTTTCTCTAATAGCAAGAGCTGCAAATAACTGTTGATATCTCATAATGTGTTTTTGGTCTGTAGACTCTATCTGCCCATCTACTTCCCTTTCACTTCTTACATATGCAATCCCATACTTAATAATAAATAATAATCTTTCTTTAGAACACATTGAAGTTATTATCCTATTTGTTGGTGTATTTATATTTAAGTTTGTTTGATATTCTATTGCTTTATGAATTACCTGACAATTAAAATCTGATAAAATCTTCTTCTCTATAGCCTTATCTATATCCCCATATGGATAATTCTTTATAAAAGGTGCAATAGCATCATTAGTAATATTCTCTTCTCTAAAACAGCTAAACTTACTTACTTCTCTAGCTCCAGTACAATAAAAAGCACCTTGAATTGGCTCAGTACCACCAAGCGTATCATATTCCATATTATTAGAAAAAATCATAAGTTGAGTTATATTAATAAACCTCCTAAATTTACGATTAGGAAATCTCCTCTTATTCATTCTATTACTTTCAGCTACAATACCTTCTTTATTGTTAGGTTTCTTAACTTCAATAAATACTAATGGTAATCCATTTATAAATAAAGTAATATCAGGTCTAAAATCATCATCTCCATTTTTATATGTAAATTCCGCAGTATAATGAAATGTATTATTACTTATATTTTCAAAGTCAATCAACTTGGTAGGAGAAATTCTCACAAGTCTTTTATAAAAACTCCTACCTAAATCATCATTGTTAAGTTCAAGAGATATTTCCCTAAGGGTTTCTTCAACTTCGCCTTTATGTTTTGGATTAAGCTTTTTAAACTGATTTTTAAACACATTTATTAAAATATTTGTTTCTGGATTATACTCTTTATTAGCCATATTTTTAGTAATTTTACCAAAATATTCATATCCTAATCTGTTTAAATGAACTAATGCTGGGATTTGAACTCTAGTAGCTTCATTAAATTTTTCTTTTACAGACACAATGTTTCCTCCTCGAATTTAATCATTTACAAAACGTATTCTTCTTCATCTAGAGTTAATCTTTATGAAAAATTATATCATATGACATATCTTTTTTCCATATTTTATATAAACCCTGAACCTAAATTATACATAACTTTTTTAGATTTCCACAAAAAAAGAAAGCCACTAACACAACATTGCAAATGACTTTCTGTTACTTTTTAAGATACTCTATCCATTTCTTTGTACATCTCGCCACCCCAAGACAGAGCCTCAAGATAACTATTATAAACGATAGTGGTTTTTTCTTCATCTAACATTATTGGAACATCAGAACTATTAAGTTTCCCCTCCTCATAAGCTACCATAAAGTCAAACAAGTCTTTTAAATGACCACTTTTTCTAACAAGACCATTTTTTAGTTCATCAGAGAAAGGCATATCCATCATCAAAGTATCCATATTTTGATCCATAACAGCATCTATGGTTGAGAACAATCCAAGCATAAAAGATTCTAGAGGCATTGTATCAACTATCTTCCTCTTGCATAGCAGTTCCCCAAACTTAGCTCTAACTAATGATAAACGCACAAGCTCAGGTGATTTATGCGTTCCTACATCTCTCATCATTAATATAGACACCCAAAGTTTCAAATCGGCTAATCCCATGTATACCAAGGCTTTTTTTATTGAATATATGTCATCATCAAAGCTTTTATTTCCAGCAAGCTTAATAACTTTATATGCCAAGTCTATATTCGTCTCGAATATCTCAGCCAACCTTTGAAACGAAGGTTCTACGCTATTTAACTCACTAAGTATCAAAGCATAGTGAGCTGTGTGAGAAATTTTACCTTCCGATTTACTTACAATATATGGCTTTTGAAAGAAAAAACCTTGAAAAAGGTGAAATCCCATTTCTTTAGCTTTTCTAAACTCATCAATAGTCTCAACCTTTTCTGCCAAAATAAGTTTACCATCCTTTAGGGCTTTCTTAACCGAATCTTCTATTTCATTTAAAGGTGTAGCTATCAAATCGAATTTTATAATTCTAGCATGATCAACTAAATCATAGGTATCATAATCCTCTACAAAATCATCAAGTGCAATCGTATATCCATCTTCTCTTAGTTTCTTAACTCTCTCAATTACTTCTTTTGTAGCTCTTACTGTTTCTAAATTCTCTATAACCAATTGCTTGGGTTTAAAGAGATATGGAATATCAGAAAAAAGTAAATCTTCATCAAAATTAACAAAAGCTTTCTTACCATCTGTAATATTCTTTACTCCGTTTTCAAATAAACCTGCCATAACTGTAGCAGTAGCGACTTGGCTACTGACACCACCAAATTCTAGAGAATCAATATTTGATCTATATAACAATTCATAAGCATAAACTTTCATATCTCTGTTAAAAATAGGTTGTCTAGCTATATACATGAGGTTCCTCCCCAAAAAATAATAACTCTTAAATCATAAAATCAAAGTAATCTTCAATTTTATTTCACTCAAAATATCGGCAAAATACTTAATATTAATAAGCAATATACCCTCAAATAAATTTAAATTATTCATTAACTTAATCTAATTTTCACACAAATATTTCGCTTAGTCAAGACATCAATTAACACCACTAAAATATACCTAGTAAAATAACTGTATACTATGTCATTTTTATTGCTTTTTAATATTTTTTAGGTATTATTTATCTTAGTTCTTTTTATAATAACGGAATGGAGAAAACTATGAATAAGACGCAAAATGTAGAGCTAAGCAAATACAGCCATGGAGCTGGATGTGGTTGTAAAATAGCTCCTGACACTCTAGAAAAAATACTAGAAAATACCAGCAGTAAAATAAATTACAAAGACTTAATAGTTGGAAATAATTCTAAGGATGATGCTGCAGTTTATCATATTGGTGATGGAAAATGTGTAATAAGCACTACCGATTTTTTTATGCCAATAGTAAATGACCCGTATACCTTTGGCAGAATTGCCGCTACAAATGCAATAAGCGATATTTACGCCATGGGCGGAAAACCAATTATGGCAATCTCAATATTTGGGTGGCCAATAGATAAACTTAGCGAAGATGTTGCAGGTCAAGTTATTGCTGGGGGTAGAAGTGTATGTGAAGAAGCTGGTATTCCTCTTGCTGGCGGACACTCTATAGATTCTCCAGAACCTATCTTTGGTCTAGCAGTTACTGGAATAGTCGACCTTGATAAAGTAAAGAAAAACAATTCTGCTAGAGCAAATTGTAAACTTTATCTAACAAAACCTCTAGGGATTGGTATATTAACAACGGCTCAAAAAAGGGGCGAAATAGAGAACGATGAAATAAACGAAGCAATAAATGCAATGACTACACTTAATAAACTCGGTTCTACTTTTAGCGAACTGGACTATGTTACAGCAATGACTGATGTTACTGGTTTTGGGCTTTTAGGTCATCTAACAGAAATATGTGAATCTAGTGGTATTTCAGCAGTTATTAATTTCAAAGATGTACCAGTTCTTTCTTCAGTAAGAAAATATTTAGAGCGTTCTTGCACCCCTGGAGGAACTAATAAAAATTATAGAACTTACAAAAATTTGATTTCTCCATTATCAGAAGAAGCCAAAAACATTCTTTACGACCCTCAGACTTCTGGCGGATTATTAGTCGCTGTTAAAGAAGAAAATGAAGCAGACTTTAAAAAAGTACTTGCAGAGCTTGGTTTAGAACTTAAAGCTATTGGTTACACTACTAAAAAAACAGATTACGTGGTAAATATAAATGAATAAAGAAATAATGTATAATAACTATAAACAAATCGTCTTAGACAAAAGACCACTTATTGACGTAAGAGCCCCTATTGAATTTGAAAAAGGAGCCTTCCCAAATTCTGTAAATCTCCCAATATTAAATGATGAGGAGCGTCATGAAATTGGGATAAAATATAAGAACGAAGGTAACGAAGTTGCAACTGCACTTGGTTATGAATTAGTTTCAGGCGAAATTAAAGAAAAGCGACTTAAAGCATGGACTGATTTTATAAAGCAAAATCCTAACGCCCTTCTCTACTGTTTTAGAGGTGGTTCACGTTCACGAATTGCTAGAGAATGGATTAAAGAATCTGGATACGGCATCCAAAGAATTGAAGGGGGTTATAAAGCCTTCAGAAACTTTCTCCTAGATGAAATAACTGGCGAATTCGACCCAAAAATTTCTCCTATAACTCTTGGTGGTCATACTGGCAGCGGAAAAACTTTAGTAATAAAAGATTTAAAAAACTCCATAGACCTTGAAGGACTTGCAAACCACAGAGGTTCGAGTTTTGGACACAATGTAACACCGCAACCTACACAAATAAACTTTGATAATGCTCTAGCCTACGAATTTATTAATTTTCAGGAAAAAGGCTTTGAGCACTTAGTCGTTGAAGATGAGGTTAGAAATGTCGGTAGAGTCTTTATGAATTTTGACTTTTTCAACTGGTTTAGAAGTAAATATATGGTTATACTAGATTCAACCTTTGAAGAAAGAATACAAAACACCTTTGATGACTACGTTAGTAAAACTCAAGGTGAGTACATAGATTTCTACGGTGATGAGGGTCTGGAAAAATGGTACGAATATATCAAAGCAAGTATGTTAAGAGTTAAAAAAAGACTCGGTCTTGAAAGATTAAAAATATTTTTACAACAATTTGAAGATGCATACGAGCACCAAGTAAATACTGGAGAGGCTCACAAACACAAGGTTTGGATAGCCTCCTTTCTTAAAGATTACTACGACCCTATGTATTCTTATCAAATAGATACATCAGAAAGAAAACTTCTATATAGAGGAAACAGAAAAGAAGTAACACAGTTTTTAAATAACTTAAACTAAAAGAAAGGTAATAAAATGAACGATTTAATAAAACAATTTAACGCTTTAGATGAGAAACTAAAGTCTATGTCATATTTTTTAGCATTAGTTGAATTTGATGGAGCTACAACTGCCCCAAAAAAATCCTTTAAAGAAAGAAGTATTGCAATATCTAATCTTAGTCAACTATACTATCAAACTTTAGTCAACGAAAACACGAAGAAGCTTTTCGAAGACCTTGATAAACTTAAAAATTTAGATGAATTAACAAGAGACAAAATTGAATATGTTAAAAAAGAATACATCAAAACAAGCATAGTACCTGAAAATGAATTCAGTGAATACGCTAAGTTACAAGTGCTTGCAGGAGAAGCATGGGAAAATGCTTTCAAAAACAACGACTTTAAATCTTTTGCTCCTTTCCTAGATAAAGTAATAGCTTACCAGAAAAAATTAATAGAATACAAGGGTTATGAAGCCAATCCTTATGATGCCTTATTAGACTTATACGAGGCAGATTTAACAGTCGAAAAGTGCGACCTATTTTTTGATAAACTAAAAAAAGAAATAGTTCCTCTACTCGCCGAAATAAGTAAAAATGGTAAAAAAATAGAAGAAAAGATATTTAATAAGAGCTTTGACCTTGATGGGCAAAGAAAAATTAGCGACAAACTAATGGAACTAGTACACTACGACCTTGACGGTGGGCTACTTAAAGAAAGTACTCATCCTTTTACTACTGGACTTAGCAAGCACGACGTTAGAATTACAACACGTTTTTATGAAAATCAAGTTTTATCAAGCGTCTACTCCACTATCCATGAATCTGGGCACGCAATTTATGACCAAAGTTCAAAAGATGAAATTGGATTTAGCCTTGCAAATGGCGGAGCTTACATGGGAATACATGAATCTCAATCAAGACTTTATGAAAATAATATTGGTAGAAGCAAGGGCTTCACAAAAATACTTAGTGAGCTTTTTAAAGAAACTTACCCTGAACTTAACGAAACCTTTAAGCCAGAAGAAGTTTACGAAGAAATAAACATCGTTAAACCTAGCCTAATAAGAGTTGAAGCTGATGAGTTAACTTATGCACTCCATGTTTTAGTTAGATATGAAATAGAAAAAGAAATATTTAACTCTGACATTAAAGTGAGTGAACTTCCAGCACTTTGGAACAAAAAGTATAAAGAGTACTTAGGTGTAGAGCCACAAAACGATAGCGAGGGTATACTCCAAGATATTCACTGGAGCCTTGGCGCCTTTGGTTACTTCCCTACTTATGCCTTAGGTTCTGCTTACGCTTGCCAATTCGTAGCAAAAATGGAAGAAGAAATAGGCTTTACTAGCTTAGTCGAAAAAGGTGAATTACTAGAAATCAAAAAATGGTTAAACGAAAAAATACACCAGTATGGTTCAACTAAAAAACCTGATTTCTTAATTAAAAACGCTAGCGGAAAAGACTTTGACCCAAGTTACTACACTGATTACTTAAACAAAAAATATAGAGAATTATATGAAATTTAACGAAAAACGCTAGTGTGCATCATTAACCCTTTGTCAAATGTCAGGGTAAAACCCTTAATAAAAAATTGTAGTTAACTTTAAATATATCCCAAGCCTGCGGCTAGGGATATATTTTTAATTTGCATCTTCGTGTAACATTTTTTTAATTATCAAAGCTAAAATAAGCAAAAGCTATTATTTTAAGTACTTCTACCTTGTTGTTTGCTCCATTTAATTTGTTCTATCACAAAAATTTATATTAACGAAATCCGATTTCCCCTACTGTATAGATAAAGACGATTAACCTAGAATAACTTTTAATAGAATCTAAATCAGATTCGGACACTTTGTTTTACAATTTTTGCATATAAAAATGTTGGAGTAGTTTTCTTACCCCAACATTTATTATATAAGCTATTAATCTACTCCAATTAGATACAACTATCTGTTATACTATTAAATTTATTACTTTTTAGGCAATTCTCTCATCAATGTATTTTGTTCGAAACTATAAGCAATCTTTAACGTTTCGGCATCACCATCAACTTTAGCACAAAATGTCGCACCTATTGGTTGTTTTTCATTTTGACCAAAAGGAACAGTAACTTCTGGTGCACCCGCAATTGCCGTCAACAAGGCACCACTATTATCTTGGTAGACTAAGGCATCTAATTTATTATCATCCATTGTTTTATTTAATAAGTCTCTAGCACTATTGACGATATTTTTAACTTTTTCATCATCTAGTTTAACTCCTAATGATGCCTCTAAATGATTTTGTCCATAACGCATTCTGACATCAGGGTCTTGTTTATTGTACTCAACCAATTCTTTTAAGGACTTAATCGGTGCATTATTTTCTTCAAAATATGAATTAAGATCTCTTTCATAATCATTATATAAGATAATGCGAGCATCAATATTAGAGGTATCTACTTTATCTAACAATACGACTTCCGCACCCATATCTTCCAATTTTTCTGCCAAACTTTTTTTGAATTTTTCATCGTCATCTTGCCAAATCCCAATCCTCTTGCCTTTGATATAATCTTTGTCTAAGCTAATATCTAATTTCTTCTTAGTCGACGAATTATAGGTTGCCAAGGCATCTTCTACTGTTTTAGTAATCACACCAACAGTATCGAGTGTTAAGGAAATAGGAATAACTCCTTCACCACTAATACTATCCTTAGTCGGTTTATAACCAACCGTTGAATTGATAGATGCTGGAGCAATAATTGAACCCGCTGTTTCTGTACCGAGCGTTACTGTCGCTAAATCCGTCGCCATTGCAACTGCACTACCTGCACTTGAACCAAGTGGTGATATTTTAAGTGGATTAAAAGGATTATGGGTTTGTCCTTTTTTGGCACTGTAACCACTAGGATTTTTTTGACTCATAAAATTCGATAATTCCGATAAATTCGCCTTACCTAAAATAATTGCACCATTAGACTTTAGTTCCTCAATAACAGGTGCGTCAGTAGCAGGTATAAAATCTTTTAAAGCATACACCCCTGAACTCGTCGGCATATCCTTAGTATTAATATTTTCTTTGGCAAGTACAGATATTCCTTTTAAAGGTAATTCTTCTTCCATATTATCGTATTTTTTCGCCTCTTCTATAGCATTAGGATTGATTTCACTAACGGCATTATTACCCATTTCGCTTTGGTCAATTTCTTTAATATTGATTAAATAATAAGCTACCAATTCTTCATATGTGAAATCTTTGTTTTTCACAGCCTGCTCAATTTCAGCTATTGTTTTTTGTGCCATTAAATCTGATTTTGCTTTGACTGCTTCAATATCTATGCCTTCCAGTTGTTTATCAATGCTTTGAATAATCTCTTCATTACCAAAGGATATTCGCTCTTCCGTTGATGGCATCATAGAATTTAACCACCACATAAATCCGCCGCCAGCAATCAATAATACACCGATAATAACGACTATAACAATTTTAACTATTTTCATTTTAAATTCCTTTTCTCTAATTTCTTTAAAAAAAGTGTAATCTGCCAAATAGACAGCTTACACTATACTACTTTCTATTTATATTCTAAATAAGCATCAAATTCACCTGATTGTTCTAAGGCATTTCTGGTAAAGCTGACACAATATATTTATCAACCATACTTTTTTATTTAGAATAGTAAACTTTAGTCATTTTAACTAAAAATTTATTATATACTTATACTACCATATACTTTATCAATTTTCAATGTTTAGTATTTTTATTTATATGGTGATATGCAATAATATGTATCCACTTTTTTAAAATTTAGCCTCTTACACATCCATTTTTTTGTGTTAAACTATTTGATTTATTTGCTATTAAATCACCTTTAATTTCTTATAATATTAGACTTGACCAACCTTTTTTATTATTAACTAGCATTTTAATAAACTTAGGAATATATATATTTATTTAACTATTATTTTATTTATAAAATTTTATAAATTTTGCTCTACCTTCAATATATCTGCAATAATAGCTTTCATTTTTTCCTTGGAAACAACCTTATCGTGTAATTCCTCCGAAGTTAAAGCCTTAAGTATTCCACTTGGAGCCTTTATACCCATAACCTCCTCTAACTTAGTAGTTAAAGCAGTAGCTGAAAGATTATCTCCTAATTCGTCCTCCATAATAGCTTTTAATACAGCCTCTGGAAACTTAAATGGGCTAGCAGTAGAAACGACTAGCATTTTGTTTTTGCTTTGTGTTTTTTGTCTGTATTTCTTGCTTACATCAATGGCTACAGCTGTATGCGTATCAGCTATGTATCCTTCGTTCCAATACAGATCTGAAATAGTTTCAGCCACTTCTTCCACTGTAGAAAAATCAGCATAAAAACATCCCTTTATCATATTATTTTCAGTCTTATACTTACCAGACTTAGAAAGTTCGTCCATATGTTTTTTAGTTTCCTTGTCACCATAAGTAAAGTTTAAAAGCCTTTCAAGGTTGCTTGAAACTAAGATATCCATAGACGGCGAAGATGTAAGAACAAATTCTCTATTTTTATCATAAACACCGTCTTTTATAAAGTCTACTAATACGTTATTATCATTAGATGCAACAATTAACTTTTCAATAGGCAAACCCATCTGCATAGCATAAAATGCTGCTAATATATTCCCAAAATTTCCAGTTGGAACACATACATCAATACGCTCTCCCATATTTATCTCTGATTTTCTCACCAACTGAAAATAAGCATGAAAATAATAAACAATCTGAGGAACTAACCTTCCAATATTTATTGAATTTGCTGATGAAAACTTATATCCATTTTCAAGCAATTTCTCTCCAAACTTTTTATCTGAAAAAATTTTTTTAACTCCTGTTTGAGCATCATCAAAATTACCCTTTACAGCTACAACAAAAACATTCTCACCTTCTTGTGTAACCATTTGTTTCCTTTGAATTTCACTCACACCACCATCAGGATAAAATACTATTATCTTACATCCTTCTACACCAGAAAATCCTGCTAAGGCAGCCTTACCAGTATCGCCAGAAGTAGCTGTAAGTATTACCACTTCTTCATCCATTTTTTGAGACTTCATGCTTGTAGTCAAAAAATGTGGAAGTATTGATAAAGCCATATCCTTAAAAGCACTGGTAGCCCCATGAAAAAGTTCGAGAACATAAAAATCATCTACTTTTTCAACAGGTGCTATAAGCTCGCTATCAAATTTTTCATCATAGGCTTTCACTATACACTTTTTAAGTTCTTCTTCAGTAAAATCACTAAAAAAATGCCTCATTATATCAAAAGCTAAATCCTTATAATCATTCTTTTGATACAAAAAATTAATATCAACTAAGGGCATACGACTTGGAACAAATAAGCCCCCATCATCAGCCAACCCTTTTATGATAGCTTGTTTTGAAGAAAACTCTTTTCCCCCACCTCTACTACTTCTATACTGCATAAGTCTCCTACTCTCTACTTAAAATCTAACCCAAGCAAGCTGTTAACATTATCCAAATTCTTAGTATCTGCAAAAACACATACGTAGTATTCGTGTCCACTTGCAACATCAAAATTTATTAGTCTACTAAGTTTATCAAAACGTTTTATATTAATTCCAACCAGCTTATCACCAAAATATAAATCCTGTTTATCTAAGTCATCAACAATTTCAATAGGCATCAAAATTTCATTTTCCTTTGCCACTGGAATATATGTCTCATCTATTATTATAATGTCCAAATCATCATTGCTCGCCTTAGCCATGAACTTACTTTCATAAGCCATCCTAAAACTAGGATTGGAATATTCTCTTATTGGTAAATTCTCAATAGAAACCTGCTCTTTTTTACTGTCAAGTTCAATCAAAGTAGCTAGTTCATCTTTTAGAACATCAGCTTCCATCTCAATAAAATCAAAATTACCACCACGCACTACTATATCAAGACTTACTTTCTTCTCAGGATTAAACACTAAGGTATTTAAAATATTATAAATTAATATTAATAATAAAATTCCAGCAATAATATGTATCTTATAGTAATCAAGTATATATTCAATTTTATCTTTTCTATCTAAGTCTTGATACTTCATATTAATTATCCTATAAGATTTAACTTATTCTCAATCTTTTTACTTCCCTTAACACCAGCTTCACTACCAACTGTACAGATAAAGTTATCTTTAAATGTAGCATTCACAAGTTCACTAAATGAACGCAATTTTTCAATATCTACACTTAATACTTCTTCTCTCTCTTTTACTAGATCCTCATATTTTGTATCTGTAAGGTACATAGAAAGAGCCTTTTCGCCCTTAATTCTAGGTGATAAAGGTGTATCCAAGCTCGCTATTGTACCAATTATAAACTTCCTAATTTCTCTCTCGTCAAGTTCCAAGTTAGCAACAAATTCACCAACCTTAGAAAAAACTTGATAACTTTGGTCAACTTCAGGGTCTCTATAAGTTGCAAAATATGAATTACCATCTAACTTAAATTGACAGAAAGCTCCATATGCTCCACCCGATACCCTTATATTTTTCCACAAATAATCAAGAGTAATAATAGTCTTTATAACCTTTAAACCACCTTCATAATTAAAGCCACCCCTTATAAAATTACCTGAAGTACAGTTATATGAAACCTTGCTTGAACTAATAAACCCTTCTTTTTTATTATCTTCTTCATGGCTTCTCTTAGTATCAGCCAAATCCTCTGTAAATAAAGTCTTACTAAAATCTACTAGCTTAATTACCGCATCAGTTAAATGTGATTTCTCAGCATTAACATATACCGTTTCCTTTTTGGCGTTGAATATTCTACCATAAAGTTCCTTAATTAAAATTAATTCCTCTTTTAGCAAGTCATCATCATTTGCTAAATTATTTATATATTTATAATATTCAATTCCTGAAATAAGGTCATTTATCCTACCATTTTCAGTATGATAAGACATACTTCTTACAATAGCAGTTTGGTGGCCATTATTCATTAATGAGTTTCCTAATTTTGACTTTTGTTCTACTATAAGCTCCTTCATCCTTGCAAAATCTTCAAAACTAGAACGATTCATAATCTCATCTAAAAGTTCAATATTCTTTGAAAGTTCCTCACTAAAAGTCTTAAAACAAGCGCTAAGGTAAACCGTCTCATCGTCTGCAACAAAGTTTTTATTGACTGTCTGCATATTAAACACTATTCCTCCACTATGCAGATTAACCTCATCTGAAAGCTCAGAATAAGTATAATTTTGAGTATCTAACTTTCTAAGTAGAGATATAATAAGTCCAGTCCTTTTAATTTCATCATAAGTAAATCCTGACATATCAAAAATTAACTTTGAATAAACTATATTATTAGTAAAGCACTCATGCTTAACAACATCAAATCCAGAAATTTCTTCTTTTGAATACTCTACTAATTCTGGCTTTTCATCAATGTCAGAAATCTTAAGAAGTGGTATCTTCTCATAATCTTCTTTTAAGTCTGGAACCGTTCTAAATTCGTCTAATTTAGAATAATCTTCTTTTAATTTTTTAAATTCTTCTTCACTTAAACTAGCTTTATATTTCGCCAATTTTTCTTTAACTTTTCCATCATTTTTTGCTTGTAATTCTCTATCTGCTGATAAAATAACTAATGATTTTCTAGAACTTCCTAATATTTCTTCTTCAATTAAAGTTTCAAAATATCCTTCATCAACCTTAAGCCTAAGTTCGGCAAACGCCGCATCGTACTGTAAAATAGAAATTGGATCAAGGTCATAAAGCCAATTTTCCATAACTCCAATAGAATAAATAACTCCCTTAGGAAAAGTTCCGAAATCACTCTCTCTATACCTAAATTCAAATAAATTCAAAGCTGAAACCAACTTATTTTTCGGAAGCTTATTTTTAATTATATCCCTTAGCGTATCTTCAATAATTCGCTTAAATAAGTCTTTATTCTCTTCATCTGTATGTTTACCTACAACACTAAAGAAAGGTTGCTTGTATCCATTGTCATACTGCCCATATACATCTTCAAACTTCCCAGTCTTAATGAGCGCCTCTCTAAGTGGTGCCCCCTGAGCTGATAACAGAACATAATCTAAAATATTAAAGGCAAGTCCTTTTACTATATCTCCCTTATTAATTAAAAAATTATAAGCAAGATAAGATTTCCCCTTAACTTCTTCAGTGCTTGAAACTGGATAAAAATATTTTTCAGTAGTTTCCTTTTCTACAAGCCCTAAGTCTTTAATAGCTGAATCAATTTCCTTATACTCATAAAGTGAAATATACTCTTCATCAATATAATTTAGTAAATCCTCATAATCTACATCACCATATATAAAAATATAACTATTTGACGGATGATAATAAGTAGAGTGGAAGTCTATAAACTGCTCATAAGTTAAATTTGGTATAGCAAGAGGCTCCCCGCCAGACTCACAGCCATAAGTATGTTCACCATAAAGCGAATGCCCTATCTTCTGGTATAAAACCTGCTCAGGTGAAGATGATGCACCCTTCATCTCATTATAAACAACGCCGTTATAAGATAAATTATCATCCTCATCAACAGCTATATGCCATCCTTCTTGCTTAAAAATCCTATCTTCTTTATATATATTAGGATAAAAAACCGCGTCAAGATAAACGTCCATTAAATTTTTAAATTCTACATCGTTTGTACTAGCAATAGGATACATAGTTTTATCTGGAAATGTCATGGCATTTAAAAAAGTATTTAATGAGCCTTTAACAAGCTCTACAAACGGATCCTTAACCGGATACTTTCTAGAACCACATAAAACTGAGTGCTCTAGTATATGTGCAACACCAGTATCGTCTTTAGGCGGAGTTCTAAAACCTATTGAAAATGTCTTGTTTTTATCGTCATTTTTAATAACTAAAAATCTAGCCTTTGTTTTTTTATGCTCAAATATCAATCCCTTCCCATTAACTTCTTTAATTTCTTTTTCACTTATTAACTTATATGCTTCCATGTTTTCTCCGTTCAATTGTTTTTAAACATAAAAACCCGAAATGCCGTTCCCAAAATTTTGATCCCTAGCTTCGGCTAGGTGGGTATCCGCAAACTACTGTCTGAAGTCCAAGTATCAAAGGCTTTTCATAAAGTAGAAGATATAGGATTCCCTATGTAAAAATGTAGGTTCAAAATAAAGGTTTCTCCGAACATTCCAGGAAAATTATTTACTCTTATTATATTTATTTGTTTCTTTTTTTGTAGTAATCGCTTGCAAATGATAAAACAATGGATATTACAAACATTGCTATACCAATTTTGAACAAGCTTCCACCGCTGCTTATAGGGCATATATTAGGATTCATATACCTATCATATCCCATTTTCAAAACTATACTAACACCTATTATAAGTGCTATATTGCTTATTATATTACTTACTTTGCTTATCGTCATAATTAACTTTCTAAATTAATAATACTTTAAAACAATTATACCATTACTGGTGAAAAACTAAAAGCTTTTTATCATAAAATTTTATAAAAAATGAGTGCCAACACTAAGAAGGCACCCAATATAAACTATTCAACTGATATAAAATAATAATAAAGTGGCTGTCCACCGAAGTGAACTTCAAAATCTATTTCATCATATTTTTCTTCAAGTTTTTCAAGGAGCTCATCCGCTTCCTCTTTTTTAACCTCATCCCCATAATAAAGAGATACAAGTTCACTATCCTCATCTATCATATTCTCAAGTAGGTTCAAAGTATTTTCCTCTACTGACTTATCAACATTGCTAATATGACCATTATGAAGACCAAGAATATCACCCTCATTAATTTCATGTTCTTCTATGACTGTATCCCTTATAGCATAAGTTACTTGTCCAGATTTAACATAAGAAAGTGCTTCTTTCATTCTTTTAAGATTATCCTCTACTTCGGCATCCTCATCAAATTCTACCATCGTAACAAGACCATCTGTAATGAACTTAGTTTCAAGAACTTCAATATTTTTATCTTCAACTATATCCTTAGCTTGATTAGCAGCTAAAATAATATTTTTGTTATTCGGAAGAATAAATACATTTTCAGCATTAACCCTATCAACCGCATTTAATAAGTCTTCAGTTGAAGGATTCATTGTCTGACCACCTTCGACAATAACATCAGCTCCAAGAGACCTAAAAATATCCGAAAGTCCTGAACCTGCAGAAACTACAACAAAACCATATTTCTTGGCTTCTTCAGTATGAACATTTTCTTGTTCTTTATCGTGTGATTCTTTTACCTCTGCATCATCAACTAATCTATGTTTATGCTCTTCACGCATATTATCAATTTTTAAATTAGTTAATACACCGTAAGTCAAAGCTTTTTCTATAGCCTGTCCGGGATTATTTGTATGAACATGAATCTTTATAATACCATCATATCCTACTGCGACAATTGAATCCCCTATAGTTGATAGATAATCTCTTAAATGTATGGACTCAATCTCGCAATCCTTATCATCATCAACATTTACAATAAACTCTGTACAATATGAAAAAGTAATGTCCTCAGTTTCAACCATATCGGCAGTATTAAAAGCATTTGAACTTTCTTGTTCTACTGCATACTCAACAACTTTTCCATTATTTTTAAGACAATCGTACATTCCTTCAAAAATATACATAAGCCCCTGACCACCTGAGTCAACAACTCCTGCTTGTTTTAGAACTGGTAATAAATCAGGTGTTTTAGCTAAAGTCTCATTACCTTTTTTTACAATATTTTTAAACAACTCTTCAATGTCTTTTATTTCAAAAACTTCACCATCTATTAAAACTTCTTCATTATTTAATACAAGTTCACAAACGTGCTCACCAATCTCTTTTATTACAGTGAGGATAGTACCCTCTTTAGGCTTCATAACAGCCTTATAAGCAGTTTTAGAACTCTTGTCAAATGCTAAAGCAAAAGCCTTGACATCCATCTTTTCAGATTTTTCTAGACTTCTAGTAAAACCCCTCAATATTTGAGAAAGAATAACTCCACTATTACCTCTAGCTCCCCTAAGTGAACCAGAAGAAATAGACTTCAACACTTCCTTTTTATTTTTTTCATTGGCTTTTAAAAGCTCATTTACAGCAGATGTGATAGTTAAATTCATATTTGTTCCAGTATCACCATCAGGAACTGGAAAAACGTTTAACTCATCTACATAGCTTTTTTTTGAATTTAATTTATTTGCACCACTAATGAACATATTTCTAAGTAAGTTCGGTGCACAAACCTTGGTATCCAATTATTTACCTCCTGCAATTTCGTCAACGCGTACGTCTTCTACATAAATATTAACACTAGAAACCTCTAAACCTGAAAAAGACTCAAGTTTATATGTTACATTACTGATTATATTTTCAGTAACAGCCTTAATATTCACACCGTACTCTACAACTATATGTAAATCAATATCAATCTTATTATTCTTTACATTCAAAGAAATTCCTTTAGTAATATTATCACCCATCATGAGTTTGGTTATACCACTCGTCATATTGACCATAGCCATACCAACTATACCATAACATTCGACAGCAGTAACACCCGCCACCTTTGCAAGTACTTCATTTTTAATATTTACTTGTCCTCGCTTAGTTTTTAACTTTCCGATCACAAAAAACCTCCTTATTGAACAAAGTCAATACCATTATAGCACTATTTTTAAAAATAGTAAAAAAAATTTACAAAAAAAATTATAGTTATAGATTTACGCACAATAAAAATATTCACACATAAATCTATAACTTAAACTTTATTCCCTTACAACATTGATTACAAAGGCATTTTCTGCTGTATGAGTAGCAATAACTGAACCTAGCTCAACAAACTCCTCTTGAACAGGAATGTCGTTTTCAAGAAGCTTATCTCTCAATAGTTTTGCACTCTCGTCATCTTTTGTATACCCAATAACAACTGGATAATTTTTATCAATATTACATTTTAAAACAGCTTGAACTATAAGTTTTATAGCATTTTTCCTACCTCTTGCTCGCTTATTATACGCTTGTAAAAGACCATCCTTTATTATCAAAACAGGCTTGATATTTAAAATACTAGCTGTTATAAACTTAATATTAGAAATTCTTCCGCCTCGTTTCAGATTTTCCATAGTATCAGCCATACCCATAGTTAACAACTTATGCTTTAAGCTTACTAATTCTCTAGCAATTTCTTTCATCCCAAAACCATTATCTCGCATTTCAACAGCTTTTAAAACTAGCTGCCTAGTACCTACTGATGCTGTTTCTGCATTTAGTATACCTATATTCTTATTATCACACATTCCCTTTGCTATTTTAGCACTCTGATAAGTTCCTGAAAGTTTTTCTGATATGTTAATACAAAGAATATCATCATTTTCATACTTTTCAAAAACCTCAAGAAAATCCATAGGATTTGGTTGGGATGTAGTAAGCATTGTATCCTTCAACTTCTCGTAGAACTCATCAACAGTAAAATCAATACCATCCTTATAAGTTTCTTCACCATCCAATAAGTAAAGTGGCACTACATCAATATTTAATTTTTTCGCTTCTTCCTGACTTATACTAGATGTCGAATCTGTTATTATTCTAAGCATATTATTCTCCTATTTCACTTAAACTTTTTGATATTTCTTTTAAATGTTTATAAAAAATCTCTTTTTCAATATCATCAATGTAAATTTTTTTTGCTATTTCTTCTATCCTTTTTTTTGTAAATTCAAAAATTTCTTCTCCTCTTTTATTAAGTCTAAAGACAATCTTATTGTTAGAATCATGACTTTCAATAACTAAATCTTGTTCTTTTAGCAAAGAAATATTCCTTGAGACAAATGCCTTATCAGCATTTATAACCTTGCATATTTCCTTAAATTGTAAACCACTATTTTTTCCGAGATAATAAATAAAATCAAGTTGAGCTCCTTTTAAACCATAATTTTTTAACTCTTTAAGTTTAATTCTTTTGATATCCTTATTTATTTTATTTATTAGAAGAGTAAACTCTTCAAATCTCTCTAACATAAAATCTCCTCAAAACTAAACATATAGTCGTTTTAACCTACAAAGAGTATTTTAACAAAGTTTTGTTGACAAGTCAACAAACTGGAGATTAAGTTTTTGTGAATAAATTATTAATATACTATTTGGTGCAGCACGAAAGCTATTTAGCAATCCCCCTATAACAGAAAACTGTTTAGTCGATATAGCAAAGGCAATAACAAATATTTCTTTACGAATAAACGAAATCCGATTTAGATTCTATCATAAGGTGAGGAGAATCGAACCACTACCGGTTCGGCTCTTCTCACCTTAAGCTTATTTAAAACTACCAGTCTTTATCTATTCTATAGGGCAAATCGGATTTCGTTGGCTCACTTAGATTTCAAATTTACAACAAAAAAGGACAAATATTAAATCTGTCCTTTATTTTCTTAATAATTCTAATTAATCAAGAAATGTCTATAATTAAATAGCTCTTTCAATTTTACCTGCACGTAAACACTTAGCACAAACATAAACTCTCTTAGTACCACCATTTACTTTAGCTTTTACTCTACGAATATTTGGTTTAAATGCTTTGTTTGAACGTCTGTGTGAGTGACTGACTTTATTACCAAAGTGTACGCCTTTATCACATACTGAACATTTTGCCATCTTGACACCTCCTTTATTATACATCTAACGATGTATGTATCAAATACAACGTCATAACGAAATTATTTTAACAAAAAATACTCTACAATGCAAGCAAATTTTTGAAAATACTCGCACAAATTCTATATTTTATAAAAATATAGTGGTTTTAAGCTAAATAAAAGCATTTTAACCTTATTTTTCCAAACAAATTATATAGACTATTATCATTATAAAATAATTTTCATACTGTTATTATAGAGCTAAGGCTCCCATTGGATCCCAAGGTGCAAGTTCAGTCAATTTACCATCTAATAATTTTACATCCTCTTTTTCCAAATATTTTTTATCTACCATTATTTGATAAACAAAGGTATCAAACCACTCATCACTCATAGAATACATTCCTTCAACCCCTGAATCTTTGCCCCATGAATTTTCTACTTGCCAATTAATTGGCTTTCCATTTTCATCAAGATTTACACCAGTAAATACCATAGCATGAGTTAGTAGACTCTGATAATAATCAAGGCGTTTTGCCTTTGTCCAATCAGGCTCGTATCCTAAAGTCAAATCGTAATCAAATAAATCCTCATCCATAACACCAAGCTTTCTGTCAGAATATTTACCAACATCACAGCCAAACCATACTGGGTCGCCATTTTTTATAGCTTTGATAGCAGCTTCTTTAAGCTTTTGAATTTCTAAATTCAAATATTTAACAGGCTCTGCCTCACTGACATTTCCTAAAAACTTAACTGTATATAGCTTATTAAAAGGCTTGTCCTTAGTAGGAGCGTTAATTATTGACACTCTATCATCAAGATTCCAATCAACTGCCTCTTTGAAAAACTCAACAGGACTCATCGCTGGCAATCTATGATATTCATCGTCTTTATCTACGTATTCAAAATTTACTTCTTTTGGTGGTTCCCCAAGAGCTTTAACAAGAATATTATAAATATTAAACAACATATCTTCTTTCATTTCTACTAACTTCTCTCTGCTCTTAGTTTTAGCATATTCTTCTCTAAGTTGCGAAGCGTAAAATCTAAGCATCCCAGTTAAATAATTTCTCATAACAGTAGTGTTTGATGAATGATAAGTCTCTGGCATATGATCTTTAGGAACAGCACCATACTTTGCCAAAATAGCCTTAAACATATCCCATTGTCCACCATCTCCAAGTGGGTCAGATAATATAAAAGAAACTACTCTTGAATCTAAATCCTCATCAACTGTTTCTATTATAGAATCAAGCACATAATTTGATCTCTCAAACTTATCCCAAAACAAAGTATAATTTTGTGAAAATTCCACTGTTTCGAGGTTATACTTTTTCATAGTGTCAACCCTTGCAGTATTTAAAGCTGCAAACATCCAACATCTACCACTCATCTTTTGCGAAGTAATTTTACCCCTCTTAGTTTTTTCAGAAAACATCTGGTTATGTCTTCTAGCTACATTATTATTAAGAGATGCGTCATTAATACCATTCTTTGCAATAGCTCCTGCAACAGCCTTATCTGTAGTGCTTATTCTTTCTTCAAATCTTTTTAACATTTTATTATCAATCATATCTTATTCGCATGGTATTTATAAAAAATCTACCATACTCTCCTTTCCGATTTATATCCTCAATATTTTTATGATAATTATTCTCACTATCATCTTGTATATATAATCATACTTTCTTAAAAGTTTTATTAAAAATATTTTTATTTTTCTAAAATACTTTTATAGGCATTTATGGTAGCAGTAACATTTTCTTTTCCATAAACGGCTGACCCCATAACAAATATATCCACTCCAGCCTCGCTAACTTCTTTTAGATTTTCGCCTGATATACCACCGTCTATCTCAATGTAAAAATCAAGTTCCTTTTCTTCTCTTAATTTCTTCAATTTAGCGACTTTAAGCAGAGAATGTGGCATAAAAGCCTGCCCCCCAAAACCAGGTTCTACAGACATTACTAAAACATAGTCTACTATTTCGAGATATTTTTCTATTAATTCAACATCTGTTTGCGGCTTAATTACAATACCTGCCTTTTTACCACAAGATTTAATCTTTTCAATTACCTCACAAGGATTACTAACAGCTTCTACATGGAAGGAAATCATATCAGCCCCTGCTTTAACAAAATCATCTATGTACTTGTAAGGGTCAACTATCATCAAATGAACATCAAATATCATATTTGAAACTTTTCTAATAGACTTAATTACTGGTGCTCCAATCGAAATGTTTGGAACAAAAGAGCCATCCATTACATCTACATGCAAATATTTGAGTCCAGCTTTTTCAGCCAACAAAACTTGCTCTCCTAAATTCGCAAAATCTGCCGACAAAATTGAAGGTGCTATTTCTTTCATAATTAATATTCCTTTTCTTTTTCTATTAATATTTTTTTCTTAATTCTTTTAAACTATTATATAAATACTTATAGTTTTCATACCTAGATTTACTTATCTCATTGTTTGAGAGAGCTTCTTTCACAGCACACTTTGGCTCACTCATATGATTACAGCCACCAAACTTACACATACTTTCATATTTGTCGAACTCCACAAAATAGTGTTTAAGCTCATCGCTTGGTATATCATCAATACTAAAAGATGTAAAACCTGGAGTATCAACAACATAGGTATCCGGAGCAAAGTTAATAAGCGTTGTATGTCTAGTAGTATGCTTACCTCTGGATATCTTATCGCTTATCTTTCCTGTTTGTAATTTAATTTCATTTTGAATTATATTAAGTATAGAAGATTTACCCACTCCTGATGGCCCTGCAAATACAGATGTCTTACCCCCCAATAATTTTTTCAGATCATCTACTCCTGTTTCAATCTCAGCACTTGTAGTAGTAACTTGGTATCCTATTCTCCTATATTCCGATACTATGCTATCAAACTTATCATCCCCTAGCATATCCACTTTATTAAAAACTATAAGAGTATCTATTCCCTTTCTCTCCATAATAATAAGGAATTTATCTAACAAAAGAAAATTGGGCTCGGGATTTTTTACACTAAAAACTATAACAGCCTGATCAACATTAGAAACTAAGGGTCTTATAAGTTCATTCTTTCTTGGATATATTTTATCTAAGTTTCCAAGACACTTATCATCATCAATTACTGATATCTCAACCACATCCCCAACTATTGGCTTTATACACTCATTCCTAAAAATACCTTTCGCCCTACATTCATATAATTTCTTATTCTTGCAGTGAACGTAATAAAATCCACCAATTCCTTTAATTATCTTACCTTTCACTCAGCCTCCGTAGTAAAAATAATATTATTTGTAAACTGTAGCACTTCGTTCTTGTAAACTTCGTACTTACCACTACCCTTGCCTTTTACTTCTATTTTAATAGGTGTATCGAAGCTAGACTGTGTAACATCTGCATTATATACCTCTATAGCCCTACCATCTAATAACAATACAACCTTTAACTTGGCAGCCACATCATCGCTTGATAAAATATTTTCAACCTCAATAGTCTTAACTACAGCCTTATCCTCTTTTCCAAGACTTATGGTTATGTCTACAACATAACCTTGCTTAACTTCTTGTTCTGGAAGTATTGTAGTAGCTATTATCTTACCTTTCTCTACATTATCATTGTATGCTTCGCTTACGTTACCACGCTTAAGTTTTGCCTCTTTTAAGGCCTTCTCACCTTCCTCTAGGCTCATATTTCTAATATCAGGCATAGTAGTAAATTTTTCTTCAGACCCCAAACTAACATCTAGTACAACAATTCCACCTTCTTCAAGCATTTCCCTTCTCTGTGGCTTTTGCTTAATAACTAATCCAGCAACTACACTATCACTATAAACCCTATTTATTTCATAGTTTAGATTACTACTTTCAATCATTGCAACAGCTGTCTCATACTCCAAATTAACTACATTTGGGACAGAAAACATTTTTTTACCCTTACTAAGAACAAGCTTAACCTTATCGCTCTTAGTTATTATCAAACCTGGCTCTATAGACTGGTCAATAATACCATCCTTTTTAACGGAATCACTAAACTCATAGCCAACAATTTCCCATTCTAATTCATTATCCTCAAAAAACTTTGTATACTGCTCTTTATTCATCATACTAAGATTCTTCATCTCTATCTTAGTTGGAAAAATTGCTTCTTTATTCAAACTTATAATCAAGACAGCTAAAACTATAGCTAAAAGGGCACCAGTAAGCGCACCAAAGAAAGCAATTCTTTTATCCTTTTGCTTCCTTTCAATCTTAATCAGTCTATTTGATTTATGAATAACCTCACTAGCCCTGTGATTTTTTATTTTAGTCTTACTCCTATCTAGTGCTTCCCTCTTTTCAATTTTTATAAACAAGTCACTAGGAGCCTTTATTATTTTCTTTAAATCAATCAATAATTCTCTAGCTGTCTGGTATCTTTCATCAGAATTTTTATGAGTACATTTAACAATTATTTGTTCTAATGATGGATTTACTTCATAATTAAGAGATTTTATATCAGGTAGCGAGTCATTTATATGCTTTAAAGCTATGTTTATATCACTATTTCCATCAAAAGGAACAATACCTGTAATCATCTCAAACATAGTAACTCCTAAAGCGTAAATATCGCTTCGCTCATCTGAATAATTCGTCTTTAAAACCTCTGGTGCCATGTAGTGAATTGAACCAGATATATCTGCATCTGCATTTATTGTATCACCACCTCTAGCCATTCTAGTCATAGTGTCTTCTTTTCTCATTTTTGCAATTCCAAAATCCATGACCTTAATTTTGGAATCCTCTGTTATCATAACATTTTGAGGTTTTATATCCCTATGAATTATATTATTACTATGCGCCGCTATAAGCGCACTTGCTATTGCACCAGAAATATTTAAAGTTTCTTCGTTTGAAAGCCCTCTCTTTTCAACAATATACTCTTTTAAAGTCTTTCCATCTAAATATTCCATTACAATATAGTTTAGGTCTTGGTCCTCTCCTACATCATATATGCTAACTATATTAATATGATTTAGTGATGCGGCGTGTCTAGCTTCAACCTCAAACTTATTTACAAAATCCTTGATTTTTCTATATTCTTTTTTTAGTATTTTAATTGCAATAGTTCTATCAAGTTTCAAGTCATATCCACGGTAAACACAAGCCATTCCACCTTCACCGACTTTTTCATCCATTCTATACCTATTGGCAAGTACTTTATTCTTATATTCCATTTCTAATTATCACCATTTATATCAATCATAATAACTGTGGTATTATCAACCCCACCTCTACCATTAACTTCATTAACAAGACCCTCGCAAGTAGCCTTTAAATTCTTAATGTCATAAAAATATTCTTCTATTCTTTTATCATCAAGCATCTTCGTAAGACCGTCAGAACAAACAATAACATATTCAACATCATCCAAATCAACTTTAAAGTAGTCAATATCAACTTTTGAGTCTATTCCCACTGCTCTAGTAATTATATTTTTGTTAGGAAAATCAAGTCGTTCTTTTTCACTTATAAGCCCCGCTCTAAAAAGTTCTTCAACCCTAGAATGGTCGAGCGTTATTTGTTCCAATTTATTTCTATAAACATAAAGTCTACTGTCTCCAACATTTATTATATGAAGACAATTATCATGAATAGAAGCTGCTACGAGTGTAGTGCCCATGCCTCTATATTCATCCATTATTACACTCTCTTTATATACCTCATAATTCGCTTTTTGAGCAGAATCAATAAGCAATTCTTTCACAGACTCAGCTTCAGAGCTAGCTATAAAATCGACCATTAATTCAACAGTCTTAGAAGATGCAACCTCTCCAGCTCTATGACCTCCCATACCATCTGCTACTATATATAAATTATCGAGTTTTCCTATTTTACTATCCGTTGAAAAAAAATAATCCTGATTCTTACTCCTGACTAATCCAACCGATGTTATTCCATACGATTTCAATTATATACCTACTCTCTTCTATAAATATTTAAAATCACACAAGCAAGTTTTTCCTCAGAGTTTGTGTATAATTTTATATTAAAAGTTTCTCTAATAACATTGATATTGTATCACAAATATCCCTTGTTTAAAACATCAAAAATTAAATAAAATCTCCAATAATATATAAATATCTTGCAAACATTTACTTTTAACACTTTTTTAATATTTATGACCTACTTTTGCCACTTTTTTCATATATATTATTTTTAATAAAACAAATTGGAGGTCATAAATGGAGAATAATAATTTAAATAATCAAAACGAAGCTTTAGACGATAACTTTCTCGAAGGCTTTAACGAAGAAATAGTAGAACCACCAAAAAGAAAAAAAACTATTAAGACTATTTTAATAGTAGTAATTGTTTTAATTTTTTTATCATTTACAGTGCAAAGCATTATACTTATAGCGAATATCACTTCTACAATTGGCAAAAAAAGAATTCACTCAGAAAGTAAAAAAGTAGAAAAAATCGAAACAGAGATATCAGAACCTGCTAATTCAATTCAAATTGGCAGCGATGAAACACTAATTTCACCTTCACAATCAAAACAATTGATTCCAAGTATAGTAAAAGGAGCTTCTCCATCAATAGTTACTATTAATAACATAATGGAATTCAAGTCACCTTTTTCTCAATTTGGCGAAGAGCATATTGGCGGTACAGGTTCTGGAATTATTGTGAAGGCAGATGAAAAAGAAGTCCTTATTGCAACAAATTATCATGTTGTTGATGATAGCAAGGAACTAGAAGTAAAATTTCAAAATGGAGACATAGCAAAAGCTACATTACTTGGATACAATTCCCTTGAAGACATAGCGGTATTATCCGTTAGAACTAAGGATTTAGAATCTGACTTGGATAAAATAGTCGTAGCTCACCTTGGGGATTCTGACAAAATAGAAGTAGGTGAAATGGTAATAGCCATAGGTAATCCCTTAGGCTCTGAATTCTCCTCGACTGTAACAAGCGGAATAGTCTCAGCGCTCGGAAGAGAAATCAACTTTAATGACGGAATAACACAAAATAACTTAATTCAAACTGATGCCGCAATAAATCCCGGAAATAGCGGTGGCGCCCTACTTAATCTAAACGGTGAAGTTATCGGAATAAATAATGGTAAATTCGTCTCTGAATCAGTTGAAGGAATAGGTTTTGCTATACCAATTAATGAAGCCTCAAAAAACATAAAGACTATAATAGCCAAAAGAAATGGTCAAGATGTTTCCTTCGAAATTGACGAAAACAAACCTATGTTGGGTGTAAGAATTTCTGATATTGATGAAAACCTAAACTACCAAACAGGACTAACATTTGGTGTTTATGTTAAAGGTGTAAATGAAAAAAGCGGAGCATACGAAGCTGGAATTAAAGTTGGTGATGTAATTTACGGAATAAATAATACAACTGTTAAAAACACCAAGGAACTATTTATCCAAATGTCTAATTTCAAAGTTGGTGATATAGTTAAGGTTGATATATTACGTGAAAACGAATTGATAAGCGTTGACGTAACCCTTTATAGCTATGGTGAAATAATGAAAAAATAAGAATAAATACTCAAAAAAATTGTCGAATTATATCGGCAATTTTTTTATTTTACTATTCAAAATTTCTGTGCAAATCTTTATGAGAAAAATTCTTTTCACCTTTTGCATACTCTTCTACAGTCTGCCCATGACCTATCAACTTATATTTATATATTACAAGTCCCTCAAGTCCCACTGGACCTCTAGCATGTAACTTAACCGTGCTATGGCATACCTCAGCGCCAAAGCCATAACTGAGTCCATCACTAAACCTAGTTGAACAATTATAAAATACATTTGCACTATCAACATAATCCATAAATTTAAGAGCATTCGAACCATTTTTACTTATTATTACATCGGTATGACCAGAACCATAATTGTTGATATGCTCAATCGCATCATCTAAACTTTCAACCATTTTTATATTCATTTCATAGTCCGAAAATTCAGTCCTTAACTTTTCTTCTGTAAGTTCATCAGCTTCAATTATTTTTCTTATTTCTGGACTAGCATTTATCACTAGTCTTTTTCTGTCTAATTCTAAAAATAATTTTTCAATAAACTCACTTGAAACATTTTTGTTAACGAGTAAGGTTTCTAAAGAATTATCTACCGATACATACTGTGTTTTTGAATCAATTACTATATCAATAGCCATCTTTTCATCAAACTCTTCGTCAATATAAATATGACATACACCTTTAGAACGCCCCAATACAGGTATCTTAGTATTATCAACTACATTACTTACAAAGTCATTAGAACCTTGCGGAATTATTAAATCAATACAATCATCCATTTTAAGCAAAGCAGCTATATCATAATCTTCTTCTAAATTAACAAGCCATTGACTTAAAATACCAGCTTTTTCACTAGCTTCTTTCATCATTTCAAATAATATTCTTACAGTATTTTTAGATTCTTTTCGACCCTTTATAACGCAAGTATTTCCTGATTTAAGAGCCATGGCACTTATTCGAATTAAATCTTCAGGTCTCCCTTCAAAGACAAACGCAATAACTCCAATAGGACAAGTCACCCTATATAAGTCCAAACCTTCATCAAGTTGTCTCGAAAAAATTGTTTTATCAACTGGGTCAGGAAGTTCAATCAATGACTTAATACCCTTAATAGCTTCATTTATCTTGTACTCATCAAAAGATATTTTTTTAATAAGCGACTTAGAATTATCAACTTCACCAAGCAAGTCCAAATCAATTGTATTCGCAGCCAACAACTCCTCTCGCCTATTATCCAAATAAAAAATAATATTTTCCAATATTTCATTTTTCTTTTCCGTACTTAAATTTGAATTATTTAAACTAGCTTTTTTTAAATTTTTCAACTCGGTCTTAATATTCATAATTCTTCCTTTCGATAATAAATAAACCTAAAATAATTACTATGAAAAAGCAAGCTCAACAATAAATGTCTTACTTGCTTAATTACTTAAGTTGATGAAATTTTTCTTTTTCTACGCTGTATAAACCTTATTACAAAAAATACTATTACAGCAATAAACACAAGTGCCAAAATCGGTGTAACTATAGCAATTACACTAATAACTGTCGAAATAATATTTTCAATTGTTGCAACTACATTATTCGCTAAACCACCAGTTGTAGCCGTACTAGCACCTCTTACAAGGCTTATTCCTGAATGAACTAGACCAGAAGCACCACCACCAGCTATAATTGCAAGTGACCATTTAAGCATTGGTGTCATATCCGTAATTACAGTAGCAGTTAAGACAATACCTGCTATAACCGCAAGTGGTAAAGCAATCATATCTAATATGTTATCTATATACGGTACATAATATGCTACAATCTCAACAATAGTTGCAACAATAAACAAAATTAAGGCAGGTGTCGTACCCATCCATGAAAAGCCTTCAGACAATTTTACAAACCCTGCCTTTGAAGCGATACTAATAACAAGGAAAGGCACAAAAACCCTAAACCCTGAAGCTGCACTTAAACATATTCCTAATATAACGCTTAAAACTACTGCCATAAAAATTACCTTCTTTCAAAAAAAACAATAAAAAACAGAAAGCAAAATACCAATAATTATTAAAAAACTGGCATTTTGCACATCCTATTTTATATTTAATAAATTAAACTATATTTTTAATTATAGAGTATCATCGCCTTCTTGCCAGTTAACTCCGCAAAGTCCGCCTGATTGAAGAGCTTTAAGAACTCTTAATGTTTCATCAACACTACGTCCTACATTGAGGTCGTGAACTACACTATACTTAACATCGCCATTAGGATCTATAATGAATAATCCCCTAAGTGCAATACCAGCTTCCTCTAAAAGAACACCATATTTCTTAGAAACTTTTTTTGTCATATCAGATGCAATAGGAAATTTAACTTTTCCTAATGTACTATTAATCCATGCTAAATGTGAATGCTCACTATCAACACTAACTGCAAGTACGTCTGCACCAGCTTCTACAAATCTATCATAAGCTTGTGAATAAGCTGTAATCTCTGTTGGACATACAAAAGTAAAATCTAATGGATAGAAAAATAATACTAACCATTTATCTTTATAATCATTTAAACTAACTTCTCCAAATCCTGTTCCATCACCTAAGGCTGTCGCCATTTTAAAATCAGGTGCTTTTCTTCCTACTATTCTTTTCATGAATAATCCTCCTAAATCTTTATAAAAATAGTATATCATTACTATTTAACTTTGTAAAGAATAATATCAATTAAATTGCACACAATTATTCATTGAGTGTTAATGTGAGAAATTTAATCAAAACAAGTAATATAATTGTAAAATTATTTTAACATAGAAAATATAGCTTTTTTAATTATTTGGTGTTACAATGTGTAGGATGCATAAATTTGGTTGAATCATTTGGAGACAAAATGGCAAAAGGAAGTTTTAAAATAATAGCTCAAAACAAAAAAGCATATCATGATTATTTTATTATCGAATCTTTTGAAGCTGGTTTAGCTCTTGTAGGAACTGAGGTAAAATCACTCCGTCAAGGTAAATGCAGCATTAAAGAAAGTTTTATTAAAGTAGTCAATAATGAAGTTTTTATCTTCGGAATGCACATAACTCCTTATGAAAAAGGTAACATCTTTAACAAAGACCCACTTCGCACTAGAAAATTATTACTCAACAGACACGAAATAAACAAGATAGTAGGGCAAGTAGCAATAAAAGGTTATACCATTATGCCACTTAAAGTTTATCTCAAAAACGGTCTTATAAAGATGGAAATAGGTCTTGCTAAAGGTAAAAAACTTTACGATAAACGTCAGGACATAGCCAAAAAAGACCAAAAACGTGAATCCGAAAGAAATTTCAAGGTAAACAACCTTTAACACGGGGGTGTACAGGTTTCGACGGGGATCACTGAAGTCATAGCAGCCATTCGTAGCACCCAGTCTACGTTAAAATGGGTAAACAAATAA
>PDWI01005897.1_pt1 | contig 29515 bp, 25 predicted proteins | sample 1430891 | NCBI WGS metagenome assembly PDWI01 (sample SAMN01162508, study PRJNA174530) | Oral metagenome, whole genome shotgun sequencing project. | biome: Marine environment; feature: Marine mammal; material: Swab sample of the gingival sulcus; isolation source: swab sample of gingival sulcus... | reverse complement strand
TGTACCAGATCTGTCTAAAATTTTGCCCCTTCTTGGATTATTACCTTTGTACTGATTCCGAGTCATTTTTTTCATGAAATATTTTTTAGACAATTTAATTATTTTAATGACTGATAGTCCTTCTGGATCAACAAAGTTGATGGGATTGCTTTGGACGTAAAGGAACGTACTGTCCCGGAAATCGGAGCAAATTTTGAACATTTCCAACACTGACATCCACCTGGCCGAATGGCGCGTAATCCCCATCCCAGACCACTTCCCCGCTCTTATTAAGGATCTTTGCCGGGGAGCCAAGGTGATCGTTCTGGTAATAATAGATGCTTTCAGAATCATTATTGTAAATTTGGCCAAAGCCAAAGACTGATGCCATCAAAGCCGGATCGGTATCCAGAGAAAGGGCCAGGTCCGCTCCGTCAACATCATTGTCGGCATCCAAATCAATCTGAGCAGCCAGAGCTCCTTCAGAAAGAATCATAGCCAAGGGCTGGTTGTCAAGGTAAATGTATTCCCTTATTATTGTTCCGTTTGTGGCGGACTCGGCAATGAGCCGCCCTGACAAGTCGTAGTGGTAGAGCCTGGTCACGCCGCCGGCTGTTTTTCTTGTCCGCAGGCCGAAGCTGTTGTAAACTGATTCCTGCACCTGGGTCCCCTGGTTCAGGGTTTTGAGCATCCGGCCTGCATCGGTGTATTCAAAGCTTAGATCCCCTTTGGTCAGGACCTTTCCGACACTGTCATAAGTTAAAGCGGTGGAGCCGTCGGCATCCGTGATCTGGGTCAGTTTATTGGTGCCGGTGGTATAGGTATAGGTCTGAACCACCCCGTCCAGGGTCCGGGTCAGCCGGTTTCCGGTTTTATCATAGGTGAAGCTCAAGCTACCGAAGGGGCCTGTGGCAGTTATCAATCGCCCTGCCAGGTCGTATCCGAACCCTCTGGCCCGGTCGCTGTCCAGGTTGTCCGTGATGGCGGCGATCTGTCCGACCGCATCATAGTCAAAGGCGTAATCAATAATTTCGCCGGTATTCATGGTAACTGGCCGGTAATTGAGGTCGAATATTGTTGCGGCCTGCTGGCCCGTGCCCAAGGTCATGGATGCCACAGGGCCGAAGGGCCGGTAGCTTATACTTGAGGCAAGGGTCTGGGTGGTGCCGTCCTTTTCCGTGGTGACGCTTACGACCCTGCCGTTGGTATCCAGGGTATAGGTGACGATCCTGCCGTCGGGGTAGACCATGCCGGTGAGGCGTCCGTCGGCATCATAGCTGTAGGTGGTGACATAGGTGACCTCATCCGTGGTCCGCTGGACCGTGACAAGGTTGCCTGAAGCATCGTAAGAGAAAGCGTAAACATCTCTGTCGTTATTTATGCCGGTGAGCCGGCCCATGCCGTTGTCACCCTCGTCATAGGAAAAAATTACATCCAGGCCGGTATCCGAGTATTCCTTGGTGAGCATCCGGCCCAGCACATCATGGGTGTATTGGACAACGGCGCCGTCTCCGGTGGTCTTGGTCGTGAGGTTACCGGCATCGTCGTAAAGATAGGTTGTCGTGCCACTGTCCGGGGAGACTTCCTTGATCAGGCGGTTGGCGTCGTCATATGTATAGGCGGTGATACGGCCTTCGGGATCTGTTACTTGGATCAGGTTGTTGTTTATGTCATAGGCATAGCCGGTTTCGGCAGTGACGGTGGCGGATTGTTCTTCTCCTGACAGGACCACCCTGTTAAGGCTGTCGTATGTAAAATTTTTCACAGCGGACAGGGGATCGGTGATCTGTACCAGGTTTCCGTTTTCGTAGGCAAATAGGGTTTCAAGATCGACGGTGTTGTCCTGATTTTTAGCCAGGGCCTTAGCCGGCTTGCCGGGTGCAAGTCCTGGATCGGTTGCCGGATCTCCGTAATCCCAGCCGCTGTAAAGGGCTTGAACGCCTTGTGCAGTATAGATTGAAGACTCTACAGGGTTGCCGTTCTCATCATAGGTATGGGACATGTAGTTTCCGGAAGGGTCTGAGACAGTCTGTAAAAAGCCTTTGGTGTTATATGAAAGTGATAGGGCGATTCCGGCTCTGTCGGTCAGGCCGGCAAGTTCTCCTGCTGTATTAAAGGTTCGGGTGGTTGATGCATTATTTGACGTCTCTGTGAGCCAGCGGTTTCTTCCATCATAGGTAACACTTGTTTGAATCCCGTTTTCGTCCGTTACCGTCAGCATGTTTCCGGCTGCGTCATAGGTGAAGATGATGGTCCCGGTGAGTGGCCGGGTCATGGTCAAAAGGTCCCCGGTGGATGGGTCATAGGAGAAGGAAACCGTATCCTCATCACCGTCAAGGGGGCCATTCACGGAGAGGACCTGGCCCTTATCGTTGTAAGTATAGGTCGTGATCTGTTCAAGTTCGATTACCGCGCCTGAATCGTTATGGGTAAAACCCTGAAGAATCATGCGGTAGATAAGATTTGTCGGATTTTCATTGGGCGTATCAGTATCACCGTCAGCCGAAGGGTCGTCGTAATCCCATATCATGACCCGGGTTCGGTTCGGATTGTCATCGTCGGCCAGAAGGCTTTTTTGAGTGCGGCTCAACGGAGCGGACAATACCGGGTGCCAGACGGTGGTAATCTTCTTTTCTTCATCTGTACCGGCCGATATGATCCAGGTGCCGAGATTATTGTTTGAATCATAATCCTGGTACTGGTCAATTCTGCCGTTGGCCCATTCCCGCTCTTTCGGCAGACCCGTAGAATTGTCAAACTCGGTCCTGACAATACCTGAACTGCATACATTGCAATTGGATGCCCCGGTTTTGGCAGTGATTTTTTCCTGTCCCGCTACCTCTGAGATGGTATAGGTATTGGACAGTTCGTAAGCGTCTGTGACCACCACATTTTCAGGATCATCAAAATTGATGGAGGCCCCGCTGCCTTCCCGAGTCACATTTTCTACGGCCCGGTCCTCATCGTCGTAGCTCCATGAAGCTATCAAATGGCCTGCCAGGTCGTATTTGGCCGTCATGTTGTTGGGATCGTTTGCATCTTCATACCGGTATTCAAACCCGGAGGCTGTTGAACCGTTATTGCCGTCGGCATAAATGGCCTTGGTCAGGTTGCCGGTGTCGTCATATTCATAAGATACCCAGATACCGTCGGCCACGGCAGTGGTTACCGGGCCTGTGATGTATGAAATCCGGTTGTCTGAATTGTAATGAAACGTCAGACTCCTTCCTGATGCCTGATCGGTGATGGTTTCAAGCAGGCTGTTGGAATCATAAGACAGATTCAGGGTATTACCGTGGGGATCGGATATGGTCAGCAGTCGGACGGTTGTACCGTCAATAGCGCATTCTCCGGTATAATAATATGCGGTTTCCGGAGAATATGAGCGAAGTGCATACCATCCCGAATCCGGACAACTCGAACAATATTCAGCTACATAACAAGAGGCCCCAACTGATTGTAACGCTGAACAGGCAGATGATTGAGACGTATAAGGCCCATACATCACCCAATCCGGATTTGATAACGTGCTCATGATTACGGAAAGGTTTTCTGAACTAGAAGTACTACAATCTGAATCATTTTCTGGATTTGTTGTAACGCTAAAGGTGTATGTTCTGCCGTCTCCTCTTTGCCAGACATAGTTCCCGTCCCCATCCTTGGAGACGGTGGATTGAATAGAACTTTCGTCCACATAGACAGAATCCTGATCGTAATCTTGAAAATAATGTCCCCGACCGGACTCATCTAAAATTTTTATTAGCTCTGAATCCCCATTAAAATTAGGAGTTAGGGTTAAATGAAAGGAATGCCGCCACCCATAGCCCATTGCTGTATCATTGCTGTCTTGACTATTGTAAAATCGTTCAAAGACCAAACCATTGGCAAAGGCGGAGTTGAATCGGATATCGGTTTGACTACCCCAATTGTTGCCGTTTAAAATGCTGATGGGATCGCCTATTTTCTCCTTTCCACAGCTGGCTTTAAAAATATTGGAATCCTGTCCATTGTATGTATCCTTTACCTCAGCGTATTGGAGAGGAGAACAGCCTTGATTATCAGTATATCCTGAAGCCGAAGGAGAGGTGTTAGAACAAACGTCAACGACGTTTGGAATGCCGTCACCATCTGAATCATTTTCGGAATTTGTTGTGCCGTCAATAGTGCATCCTCCGGTATAATAATATGCGGTTTCCGGAGAATACGAGCGAAGTGCATACCATCCCGAATCCGGACAACTCGAACAATATTCAGCTACATAACAAGAGGCCCCAACTGATTGTAACGCTGAACAGGCAGAGGAGTGAGATGTATAAGGCCCATACATCACCCAATCCGGATTTGATAACGTGCTCATGATTACGGAAAGGTTTTCCGCATTAGAAGTAGTACAATCAGCATGTGAAAAAGGAACCATTAGGCATGCAGAAATAAGAACACCGATCAAAAAAGATAATATTATTTTCATTTCGCTCCAAAAGCAATTGCCATTGATCATAACGTACCTGTCCAAATTTGTGCCCTGCTCCTTAGTTTATGTGAAAACCAAGATAAAGAAGAGCGACACATGGGTTGTGGGTTATCCGCATTAGTCGCTTTCCTGCCAGTAAACGCGGCCATTGAATTCCTGACATGATCAACCCTTTTACGTATAAGCCCATGAAATTGGAGGACACAGTTACTTAATGTTATAACATTAAGTAAGGATGCCCCCAGAACTTCTGAGCTATTTTATATTCCTTCAAGTCAATACCTTTTAATAGCCTCATTTAATATTTCGGTGAGCTAAACAATCAAGAAATGTACCAAGGCTTTTGGGAGACAGAGAATATTTAGTAATTAGTAAGGCCTGTTGGGGAATCTCCATTAAGACTAAGCGTTATACATTGAGGCAACAAAAAAAAATTCTGCCTCTGATTAAGTGGTGTTTAATTGCAAGTTTAATGTTTTTAAATAGAAATTAGGTTATTTTTGAGTAAAAAATGTAATATAATGTAAAAAAATGCTTATGTGTAAGAATCATTCTTGTTACTATCGAGGCATTACAGATAAAAAAATCAAAAGCGCATTGCAGAGTTTAACCAAGGACTACACCATTTTGAGAAAATAAACGTATCCTGCGTTAAACACTTTGAATGGCGGTAAGCGGAGGCAAGATCAAACCAGTAGATGGTTGCGGTTTTGGTTGCAGGTCTTACCCTATGCTCATGTTGCGTTTCAAGGTCTTACTTGACCAAAAATTCGACAAGCGAATGGAGCAAGGCCTTTCCTCGCTTGGCAGCATTATGAACGAACTCGAAAAAATCAAAATAAAAAGGGGAACGTTTCCTGTGAAATTCCTCGATAAAGATGCAACCAAGTAGCAGAGACCAGGAGTCGACCATCGTATTTACATGGACTTCATCTCCATCCTCTTAAATATGGTATTCTCCAGTCCCATTCTTCACACTCAGGTTATGTGCAACTGGTTTAAGGGGCGATCGATATAACATTTATTGCCCAGTGCCTGATTCCTATAAATCTGAATTTTTCCTAAAAACGGACTTATGGTATGATCAACCGTTTCCATTGATTTTAGAAAGGTGGGAAATGGCAGAAGTAAGGCTCGGCTTTATTGAGTCTCAAAAACGATCGTTTAATGATACTGTTTTAATGTATTTTTCCTTGAACAGGAAATCAATACGTTTTAGATCTCAAATCCCGTCTCGAAAACATGATCTCATGTACCCATAACATACTGGAGTTTGTGAGAAAATTTATAGAAACACTTAAATCTGGCTCAGTATCAGATAAATCCGGTCAGTAACATTTAATCCTGGCCCAGTAACGAATAAAGCTGGTCAGAATAGAACTGTAGAAACGATTAATTCCGGCCCAAGATTTTTATTAAATCAGGCCAGGAAGATTATGAAATCAGGCCGCTACAGATATGGCCAGGAGGATTAAAAAACTGGTTAAGCCAACCTGATTCATTCACGCTCCTGGTGGTACCCACTACCGGGGGTTTTTGTATCTTATCCCGGAAAAGCAGTCTTATATTTATTTTAAATTTTGCCTGATTGTATTCAACTTTTTCTAAAAAAAGCTTAAATCCGACCGGCACCGGACTGAGAATTAACCGTTTTCGGTTTTTTTATTGCCTAATCAAGGGTGTTGAAACCGTTCAAATTTTCATGAGGTTATGAGTTGTCTATATTTTCAATGGCATTTTTTCCAGCAATCCTAATTGCCAATATGGGTCGTACTATGATCTGATTTCTGATTTTAACCGTTTCAATCAGCGTTGAATCGAGTTCATTGTGTAATTCAGATTCACATCGACACATTCCTATCAATAGGCTTGGAAAAACAAAAACTTCAGCCTTTCATTTTAAATTTTATCCTGTGGCAGCGAATAACTCCTTTTGTCCATCATCTTTTTTCTTCGGTTTATGCCTGGTTCCAGCCATTTCAATCAACAATGTGACAATTGTCGTAAATGCAGATCGAACAACGACACCATGCTGGCTTCTAACCCTTGTTTGTTCAAGCCCTTCTCTTTTCTTCATCAAATTGAAAGGACGCTCACAGTTTTTCCGAATGTCGATTGCTTTTTTAGAATGGTGATGAAAAGTTGGCATTGGCTGAAAATGGCCGTTGTCAAAATCAATAATTCTTGATTTGTGACAAGTTGATTCAAACATACATTCACCGGGATTGGCGGCACACCCGAATTCATGACCTTCCGGTGTGGCTCCTATAAATTTCATTGGAATGTCGCAGGAGTTATCACGGGTGATTCTCAATGGAGAGTCCAAAACATTGTCAGGAAGTTTTGTTTTTTCAGATGCCGGGGCAACAACATAAACGCCGGTTTCATTCAGAACGGAACCATCACTATCGTGATAGGCCTGGTCAGCGGTTATCAATTTCATATCAATACCCAATGCCTGTGCAAGCCTGATCAATGGTTTTAAAAACAGGCTGTCGTGATGATTTGCTGCGCCCACAACAGAGACCAAAGGAAAACTATGGCCCGTTTCCGGGTTTATTGCAGTTAAAGTGTGGAGTCTGTATCCGATAACATAAAATGACTTATCCCTTTTGTTTCGGCGCTTTCCACAGTCACAATCCAGATCGGAATAAATGCGTATTTTCTTTCCCTTAATTTTGATTGTGCAAAGGGGATAATTGATTTCAGACGGCAACTCGGATGAATCAACACCATGAATAACAGTATTCTCCAGACAACCTGATTTATAAAAATGATGGAGGAAATACACCAGGACATTCATCAATTGAGCAAATCGCAGCCCATGCCGGAAATGGCATAGTTCGGTATGATCAACCTGGTTTTTGGTGCTTAAAGGTAATCTTACAAAACGCCTGTTTTGTTTTCGTTCTGTGCCGAAATATTCATCACTGCAAAATTTTCTGTAGCTGATTTCAGGGTATTTGATAATTTTCAAAAGCTCCATCCGAAATAGCTGATAGGGTTGGATATCTCTGTGTGGAGCAGAATATCCCTCTGGGGCAATCAGGCTGTTGATAATCTGATCATCTAAAAGTTGGTCAACAAACTGCAACTCTTCATCCACAATTTCAGGATATGGTTTTCTTAGCCGGTCGAAATCAAACAGGTTATCAGAATGGAAGTTCTCAATATAGATAGCCATTTCCTGAAGATTGCGAATCCCCCCAGACGGGCTTTGATCTTCAATGCCTGTAAGTTTTTCGATGGGAAGTTGCAATTCCTGGGAGTAATCATAATTATCCACAATCTCAAGCATGATTTCTCTGGTCAGTTCTTTCTTGGACTTCCTGGTCATTTTTTTCCAGTTCGGAAAATCTTTTTTCAGTTGATTTGTGATGATTCGCTTGATATTTTTTTCGTGCATAATGCCTCTGTTTTTGTGTTTTGTTTTTTGAATTAATGCGCTTAAAACAATACACTTAAACAGAGGTCTTTTAAAGCTTTAACTGCTTGAATTCTAAATAAATTCAGTCGATTTTTCACTATCGATTTCAACACCCTTTAATCGTCTAAAATTGATTTGACATAGAAATTTGAATATTAGCCTCTTGCTTCCTATTTGCTTCCTGGAAAGATATGTAAAATAAAAAAGCTTCCAGCTAAAACGCTGAAAGCCTTTATATTCTTGGTACCTGGGACGAGAATTGAACTCGTACAGGGCTCAGCCCCGAGGGATTTTAAGTCCCTTGCGTCTACCAGTTCCGCCACCCAGGCATTTAATAATGATGTAAAAAATATATTATTGCGCATGGATTTGCAAGTTTAAATCCACAGTTCTTCCTTGACACTCTATCATTTTGTATGTTTTAAGAAAGTTGATGTCGCATTGAACAAGGCGCGGTTAGCGAATAAAGGATTATTTTATGCCGGAATTACCAATGGAAAAACAAAATCTGGTTCAAAAATGTGTTGAGTTTCATGGTCATTTGTGCCCCGGGCTTGCATTCGGGTTCCAGGCAGCCATGGCCGCTATGGACTTTTTTTCAGAAGCACGGGCAGTGGACGAAGAAATTGTGGCCATTGTTGAGACAAACGCCTGTGGCACTGATGCGATCCAGGTGATTACAGGATGTACCTTTGGCAAAGGCAATTTCATTTTCAAAGATTATGGAAAAAACGCATTTACCTTTGTCAGCAGAAATTCAGGGAAAGGCGTTCGCATTGCAAGAAAATATGATCCTGAACCTCTTCTGACGCCCAGGCATCAGGAACTGATGCAACGGATAAGGCAAGATAAAGCTGACCAGGCTGATCATGATGAGTTCTGGGGGCTTCACCGGGAAAAATCCATGAGAATTCTTGAACAGGAACCAGAAGGGCTGTTCTCCATCACCGAAACAACCTTAACCATGCCCCCAAAAGCAAAGATCGAACCATCACACCAATGTGACAGATGCAAAGAACCTACCATGGCCTCTAGATTAACCCAGGCAGACGGCCGCTTTTTTTGCCAAGGCTGTATGCCGGATATTGATTTTCAATAGACCTTGATCCTCTAAGAGCTTGGTTGGTAATTGATGAATCGGCTGCAATCTCATGAAAATGGCCCCAATTCTCCCAAATTTTATGCGAATAGTCCGGCTATTAACAGAAAATTTGTAAAAATGGGATCTTATTTTCATGAGATTTCGCTTCGATCCCCTAATTACCAAACAAGCTCTTAGGCCCATGGTCAAAATTAAATCGGCCACAGATACGCCGGATTTTAAGTTGCCATCAAGGCAGGCCAATGGCGGCTTAAAAGACAAGCAGATGGGTGATTTTATTCTGATCATGGGTCTTAGTCTTACATAAAGGCGGATTCCTTTGATGCGGCGGGCCATAAATTCCATTTTTTTTGACAAGCGGGATTATAAACTCATTGAGATTGTAAACTCGGTATCTAACGACCCCAAAATCCTTGGATATACGGGCAAGCTGCTTTATCCTTTTTTTCATCCCCTGGGGATCAAAGAGCTTGCAGAATCCAGGGGCCTTCGCGCGGCCTATTCCATTCTCAATCTCATGGAATCCATTAAAACCGGTGATATCACAAGCCGCCTTAAGGCCCTGGCAGGCCTTAAGGACGATATTGTCAACACCGTTGGCGGCCCCATACCCCAAAATACGTCCAGGGTGCTGCTGCAGATTATGAAAGACCTTGTCCGGGCAAAGGCAGACCCTGAACATCAACTTAAGCTGGCCCACGATTTCAGGATCGCCGCATTTGGCAAACCCAGGGTGATCCGAAATTTGCTTGACCATTACCATCTGCTTGAAATGCCCGAAGAGTGGAATCAAATCACTTTTGACGACCATGTCCATGATGCAAACACCTCGGGCAGGAAAAGTGCCACGCACCTGATCATGGATGCCTGGATTAAGGGCATTCGAAGACTGCGTGTGATCTACTACCATTATATTGAACCCAAATGTGCACTGGAGCTGATTGAAGCCGCCAGAATCATGGAAATAGATCTGCGAATCGGTATTGAATTCTGGCCCCTTTACCGGGACAGATATATTTCGCTTATCTGGGTTTCCCGGGGGCTGCCTGACCTTGAATCCTTTTTGAGCTTTCTGGCTGAACCCTCAGTGATTCAGTTCATGGAACAGGGCAAAGCCCTTGTAAAGTTCCAGGAAGCGTATCTGTGTCTTTTGCTGGACAGATTCAATCAGTCAGGACGTAAGGCCTTGTGCCGGAAGCTTGATATTACCATGGCCTGTGTGACGGCTGAAGAATTTCTCGATTTTGTCGGACCAGGTCAGCCAAGTTTACACTACCTTGGCGAATTTATTCATTCAAAAGTCCTCAAGGCCATTCACGTAGAAATTTCGCGCTTAAAAGAGGGGGCGGCCGGTCCGGAAGTCCAAACGAATCTTGACCATTTATCCAAAATCATAAACGAGTTCATGGTCAGCGACATCCTTGAGCAGTACCTTGATGCCGAAGATTTTTTCAGCGGCCTTTACGATTATGTTAAAGAAAAAAAAGAGTGTGCTCCGCCAAGACTTTGTGTGCAGTTTTGCACGCTGCTGGACCAGGTCGGCGATCTTCTTGGTGATTTCCGAATTACCCTTAATCTTGACAGGCTCAGGCCTGAAGATGTGCTTGAACTTTTATATGAAAGCGGCGGCAGAATTTCTAGAATTGAGATTATCAATCTCACAAAATACGATCCCCTGAACAATGAAATCATGCTTCGCGTCTATGAACTCCAAGCTGCGGTCAATCAGGGAAGTCTGTTAAAATTAAAGCGCATTATTTCAAAAATTATCCTGGAAGTACAAGAAGATGTGCAAAAAAAAGAGGGTGATCAAAAGCAAAGCCGGCTGAACAAACTGTCTGTGATTCTCAACGACATTGACGAATTCAAACACATGTTTGATGCCCGTCCCATCAAGTTAAGAATCGGGTCTGACTCTACAGGAAAGCTGGGACATTATGGTATGGGATTTGCTGTGCTCGACACTCTGCCCTTCAGGGTCCGGCAAAAAATTAAAAAAGAACACAGCGACTGGCTGCACCTTCCTGTCAATGTTAAAACCCGTCTGTGCACCATGATCACACCGCCTGAGTCTGTTTCCAGCACCATTGCCTGGATACCGGGTATACGCGGGTTATTATCCAACAGGAAAAGGAAGTGGATACCTGAATTTTTTCTGCTCCACCCGGATTCCAAAGGGAACCTGGTTACCCTTGGACGATCGGCTTTAATGGGACAAAAAGACAATTTTGCTGCAGAATCCGGTGAGAAAACCAAGTCGAAAAAATCAGTTAAGTATCTTAAGTCCCCACTTAAAAATTTTTTTAAGGTTATTGTTGGATTTATTCCGGCTCAGCTTTGCTTTATGCTGACCAAAGACTGGTGGGTTCTATCCTATTTTGGTGCGTTGATCTGGTTTGGCATCACCGGCATACGAAATGTGATTCAGTCGGTGCTCGGCGGGGGCGGTATTAAAAGGGCATCACGCTTAAAATGGAATGACTATGTAAGTTGGGACAGGCTTACGGATTCCCTTTTATTCACGGGGTTTTCAGTTCCCCTCCTGGATTATCTGGTTAAAACCCTTCTTTTAGACAAAACCTTGGGTATTACCATAAATACCGATCCTGTGACGCTTTATGCCGTCATGGGGCTTGCCAACGGTATCTATCTTTCCACCCATAATTTTTTCAGAGGCTTGCCCAAGGGGGCGGTGACCGGTAATTTTTTCAGAAGCATTATTTCCATTCCTGTAGCTGTTTTGCTCAATTCAGGCATCGGCGGTGTTCTGGTTTTTTTCAACGTTCCCAATATTAACAGTGTGCTTCAGAAATGGGCTGCCATCATTTCAAAAAGTGCGTCTGATATTGTGGCCGGAGTCATTGAAGCTGGGGCTGACCGGTCTGTCTATACCCATCTTCGCAAACAAAATATCCGTAAAAAAATTGTTGAACTTTTTGATATTTACTCCAAACTGATCATGCTGTTTCCTGAAACAGAAGAGCTCACAATTCTGGAAAATTCAGGCATGCTTTTAGACAGCAAAAACTCGGAAGTCCGGGATCTGGCAACATTGATCATCATCAATGCCCTGGACTTATTCTATTTCTGGATGTACCTGCCCCGGGCCCAGTCGTCATTAATCCGTATGGTTTTAGAAATGACACCGGAAGAAAAGGTTATCTTTTTCCAGGCCCAGAACATGCTGCGCCATGAGCATCATATCAGCAGATTGTTTGTGGACGGTATTCTGGGTGGAAATTTTTCCCGGCCTCTCTCCTTTTATCTGACCTCATACCGCTCTTATCTTGAAAGTATTGAAAAGGTAAGGGCATCCATCCCGGAAGAAAAATTTGATGAGGAATCATGTTTAGAGCCTGTTTGATAATTAGGGGATCAAGGCGAAATCTCATGAAAATGAGAACCAATTTTCACAAATTTTATGTTAATAGCCGGACTATTGACATAAAATTTGGGGGAATTGGGGCCATTTTCATGGGATTGCAGCCGATTCATCAATTATCAGACAGGCTCTTATAGAAGATGCCTTTTTTATCTTGATAATGACGCCTGAATTACATATAGTCTTACTTTTATAATTATGGCTTATTTATTTTAAGGATAGATCAATGGCAAAAATGTTTTACACCGGGAACAGGGAATCCAAGCTTCTTTCCAAGATCGAATCGTCCAAGGAGCGGGAAAGAATTAAAACTATCAGCACTATCCGGGATAACATTGATTCATTCAGTAACAAAGTTTCCATGAAGCTCATTGAGACCGGGCTGGTTGAAACGGTGAGCAAATCCAGTGTGGAAAACCAGATTGTGCGCTGCTTAGATAAACTGTGCCGGGCCGAGGATTTTGATATTGACTATGTCATAGCACCATTCAGATCCCTGGTGTCAAACCCTAATATTGCTAGCCTTTACCTGACCGCATTCGTGATTGAAACATTGATCAACCACAAAGATGTCATTGATATCTACGGCAGCGACGATGATATCTATTTTTGTATTCAAAAAGAATTAACTGCTCTGCTGGAGGGTTGCAGCGGGTATTGATGAACCGATTTGCCGGTTTATTTAAACCTGAATCCGCGGCACAAAAGATGGATGGATCTTGAAATTATTGGGGAATCTTAATTTTGGCTTTCACCTCGCAGGTGACGCAGCAAATAGAATTTGATCCATCATTTCAGTACATATCAAAAAACATGCCCCGAACTCAGGTTAAATTTAAGACAGGCCGCTTTTTCGAAATGATATCCGAAAAAGCGGCCTGTTCTTTTTTTTCTTATTTTTTAACCCATACACCGGCCTTGTTCTGGTAATAGTGGCCTTTTGCAGCGTTTGAAAACAAACTGGCCGCCCTTCTTTCCTGAACAAATTGGGTGGAGACTTGCTCCTTTTTTGCAATGTGGGTGTAAATGGCTTTCCGATCTTTATTTTCTGCTGCCACCAGATCCTGTTTCTCTTTTTTTGCCGTGACAAATCCCAGATAACCTGTATTTGTTTCACCAATAATGCCTTTGTTTTTTAATGCAACAATCTGGGGCAGGCGCTGTTTCATGCGGATACGCCGGATTTTAAGTCACCATCAAGGCACGCCAAAGGACGCATATTGGTTATATGTGTCTGCTGGCGTAACGCCGAGGGTGGCTTAAAAGACAAGCAGATGGGCGATTTTATTTTGATCATGGGCCTAACAATCAGTAATTTAAAGGGGTTCATCATTCATCTCCTCCTGTTTCAGGTTGACTCCTTTCAAGCTGTTCCTGGGCTGCATCAATATCACCGAAGAAATCGTCCAGAGCTTTATCCACCTTGACGTTTACATCAATTGTAATATGGATGGGTTTAATTTCAACGGGTTTGACTTCAACTTCGTGGCTGGTTCTGCAACCGGCCAATGCCAGAAAAAGAACACAGACAACCACGGTTTCACATCGTTTTAGCATGGTAACCTCACTGTTTAAGAGTTTGTTTGATAATTAGGGGATCGAAGAAAAATTTTGTGTTAATAACCGGACTATTCGCGTAAAATTGGGGAGAATTGGGGCCATTTTCATGAGATTTTGCTTCGATCCCCTAATTATCAAACAGGCTCTTTTAAGGATTCATAATGCGATTCAGATTATTACCAAATTGAATAACCTGGTTAAATGGCAAGGTTAAATTCACATCCAGTTTGATCCCCTGGAAATTTGAGCCAGGGCTTTGTGCATCAACGCGAACAAAGGAATTTAATTGCCGGTTATATTCAAAGGGTAAGGCCGCTGAAGGCTTTCCCTCAAGCTGCATGTTGACGCCAAGTGTATCCCCATGGCTATTGAGTTTAAGCTTCACCCACTTGTACTCAAAATTTTTTAAGGCTTCTCCTGCAAGATCAAGCTGGGAGAATTCCCGGGTATGCTTTGGAATTCCATCAAGCATGCCATCAAGACCTTTGATAAAAATCCGTCCCCCCTCCCCGGGTGTGGAAAAAAGAAAGCCCTTATCAAAGGCGATTTCGTTGTTTTTTATAACCATCGGGATACGTCCGCTCAGGGTGCCGCCCCCTTGTGCATCAAAGGCGCCAAGCTGATGAAAGAGTTTTTCCATTTCAAGCCGGTCACAGTATAAGGTTAAATGTATAGCGTTATCGTCCGAAGGCAGCCTGAACGCCTCTGTTGTGACAATACCATTGCACCAGTTAAATTTCAAATTTTCAACATGAACAGACGTTCCATCTTCAAGGCTGAACCGTATTTTTCCATTGTTACAATTAAAATGTCCGGCATTAACGGCAGCAATATTTATATACTGGCCTGGAAGGGTTTCAGGTATCATAAGGTCATTGAAATGCAAATCAGCAGATATTCCGGATACCGAGAAACCGGATTCAACACAGTTGAGCATGCCGTTGGATACCTGGATCTGCGCAGATGAATCTATTTTTTGATTTGTGTAGGAAAAATCCGCCCTGGCGGAAATATCAAAATTCAGATCACCAACTCCGGATATACCGGGAATAAAGGAGGCCAGTCTCTTTTGGGTGATGGAAACCTGATTTATGGCAGCGTGCCCTTTTATAAAAGGGATCATGGCCGGATTAAGGCCTGCCCGGGCTGAAAAATTAATGACCAGGTCCGGGAATCCGGTATGGGTCACCGTTCCGAGTATATCCATGGCAAGATCTGATGTCTGAACAACTTTGGCAGCAACAGTCGGTGCAATCTTATCCTGCAGAATGATTTTTTCTGCCCCTGCCCGGCCCACCGTTTTTAAATCTTTAAACGGATAGGTCACAGGCAATTCAACATAGATCCCCTGGGCCCGGATATCTTTATCTTTCAAGGTGATATCCGCCCCATCTAAAAAAGGTGTTAGTTGAACACAGAGGCCCGACGATAACGATTTTTCAATTTTACCTGTGATGCCGGCCTTGCTGACAAAGGCAGAGATCTCTTTGGAAACAATTTTTGCGTTATCGCACACAAGATTAACATCAATGGCATTATCTAAAACAATGGTCGAATCTGATAAGGTAAATGCGGCATCTGATGACGCCTCCAAACGTGAGGTGTTGATCTTTATCTTATTTTTTTGAAAGGCAATTTTGTCAATCAAGGCATCAAACTTTATATGCTTTAAGGATTGCGGACGCACGAAGTTACCGCCAAATTCAGTGTTTATCTGTAATCCTGAAATGTTCAGAACATCCGAATGGTTGGCTTTGTTGTTTCTAAACAATTTAAGGCCTGTTCCGGAAAAAGCCAGTGCGCCTGTCTGGGATTCAGGATTACCTGAAACAAACAGCCTGAATTGGGGATCAACCAGTTGAATTTGATCGAAAAAGTTCACCGTGGATAAAGGCAGTGCCATCTGTTCAGGTGTAATATCCCAGGCCTTGTAGATTTCATTTTGAAGCGTCAAAGAGAATTGAGTAACCGTTCCTGATACAATCTGAGATGACATTTTAAATCTGAACGGCCCCAAATCAATTCCAGGGCTTGTGATCTGTACAGGCCCGTCTGCCTTAAGTGTCATGGCTGTTTTATCCGAAAACAGAACACCTGAAATTTCAGGAAAGTTGATATTTAAATGGGGGCCGGATTCAAGCCCCAGATCATTAAGTTCAAAATAAAAGGTTGAAAAATCTTTTGTTTCAACAGTGAAATCCACAGGTCCGCAAAACTTGCTTACGCGTTGGCCGTCATGGGGAACCATGGCCAAAAGCATGTCAGGATAAAGGCGTTCTGCTGAAATTTTCATTTGCACAGGACCTTGTAAAAAATCACCCGTGGCCCCAAGGGTGATCCTTTGATTCATGGGAAGAATGGTCAGTTTCATATCCCCAAGCCGTTTATCACGGTCTATCCGGACATCTGCCTCTACCGGGATGCAAAGCCGGTCTTTTCCACTCTTAATAAAGACGGTGCTGTTTTTTAAAACAATGTGTTCCGGCAGATATGGAAAATATGATTCAAAGGCGTTGATATCAAATGCAGGCGCTGAAGGATCCACGCCCTTGTTCCTGTTTTTGGCTTCATCCTTATTCAGAGGAAATAAAAATCCGCTGCTTTGGACTCTGTTTTTTTCATCCACGTGAAGGGTGATATTCAGCCCGGATATCACCAGTTCGTCACCCCGGATCATATTTTTTGCATCCATGTGGTAGGAAAACCGGAGGGTGTCCAGGTGGATATCCTCACCCAGGGAAATATCATTGATCTGGGTCTCATTGCCCCCTAAACGCGATACTGTAAAATCAAGGGACTGGTTTCCGGGTAAGGGGCCAAGAGCTGATTGGACGAGATATTTTGAAATGTCAGGCAGAAAAATGATAATGCACTGGATACACAACACAATGAACAGGCATGCCGGCAATACAATTTTTAAAAGGGTTTTAGATGACATTTTTAATGTCTACGCGCAGCAAAAGATCCCCTGGGGGCATACCTGGTATGGATTTTCCCTTCCCTTTCAGCCGGAGCATGGCACCGCGCCGGATCCCTGCAGGCACCACCACCCGGTAAACGGATTTTTTGAATCCCCAGGGGATGGTAATAAGTTTTTTAGTCCCTGTGAGTGCTTCAAGGGAAGTGAGTTCAATGGTGCCATAAAGATTAGATCCGCCTGCCGGGGCTTCACCAGGGGTGACCACATGAAGCCTTGGGCTGCGTTTTTTGACGGTGTATTTGTCAATTTTTTCTGTAAATCCCGCCCTGGGCAGTTTATTGTTCACGCCGATAAATGCCATGCCCGAAAGAAATCCGCCAATATGGGCCCACCAGGCAACGCTGGCACCGGCGCCCTGCCCTGTGGCGTTAATGAATTGAATAAAAAACCAGATCCCCAGAAAAACAAACGCAGGGATTCTGACAAACAAAGGAAAGATGAACACAGGGATCAGGGTGAGGATTTTATTTCCCGGATGAAGCAGAAAATAGGCGCCCATCACCCCTGCAATGGCGCCACTTGCACCAATGGTCGGCACAGCAGATGAATGGTTGAGCAAAAAATGGAAAAATGCGGCAAGCAGTCCACAAACCAGATAAAAGAGTATGAATCGCAACGGACCTAACTGCTGCTCAATATTATCTCCGAAAATATACAAAAACCACATGTTTCCCATAAAATGCCAGAAACCGCCGTGCAGAAACATATAGGTAAAAGGTGATGACAATTTGTTGAGCCAGGAAAAATAAGCCGCCATTGGTGTTACCATGTATTTTGCAGGAACAAAGCCGAATGTATAGATAATGGCCGGATTATCTATCCCTGCAATCAGTTGCCAGACAAACACCAGGCTGGTGATAACAATAATCGTATAGGTGGCCACAGGAAATGCTGTGGAGCCCTGTTCATCTCTTAACGGGATCATGAAGGGACCACCCTGAGTTGAAGTTTCTCATACAGCCGGGCTTTTAATTTTTTTAAAACGTCCATCACCGCATCTTCAGGTGTGTATTCTTTCAGATCTCTTCCTTTGGCAAGATCCTTGAACAGGTTTGAATTTTTTTCATCCAGGTTAAGGGAGGACCGCACATATTCAAGAAAGGTAAAGTAAATACCGGCAATCTGATGGGGTTGGCTTCTGGCGATCATGGCCTTTGCCCTGAGCGTCAGGCTTTGCTCAAGGGTCTGTACAGCCTGTTCTATCCCATTGATTGATTTCGGGACATCAAATTGTTGATCAAGTATCCGGTCCATCTGCCATGAATCTTCTTCGGTCTCAAGAAAATGCAAATAGAGTACGGTGGTCAGAATATTTTTCACATCGCAATAAATATCAGGGTCATGACTGGCCCTTGGTCCAGCGACATTAAGTACCCGTATGCCGTGGTCCACAATAAAGGCGTGAAGGATCAATGCTGCTTCAAAAGCGTCCTGTTCCAGCAGATTTATTCTGCAGACCCATTTCCCTGTTTTTTGTGCAAACGCATGGGTCAGGGCTGAGCCGCCCGTTAAAGGTCCCCTGGCAATGATCACCGTACCGTCGGAATCAAGTATATTTTGCCGGGTTCTGGCAGGATAATCCCTGGAATTCATCTCTTTTAAATTGTAAAAACCGGGCAATGGCCCGGATTCCGTTCTCCGGCCTTTGGTAATCCATCCGCCATGGGGAATATTGAATTTTATGGCAAAATCCAAAGCCGCGCGGTCTGCCCCTGTCTGTCCACCTGACACGATTTTTTTTAAAAGATTCATGGCATCCTTGCAGAAGGGGTTTCCAGGGCGCACTTAAATGGGGCCATATCCGTAAACCGGTGAAGAACGAAGATGTTTAATTTTGAGCATGGGCCTAAAGCCATTGACCGGCAAATCAGATGAGCATCATGGCTTTTTCATATTTCAGGTCTGGTTTGGTATCAAACAAGATTTCCCTGGACATATCACAGATGAGCCAGGCAGAATCTGCAAGTTCATTGTCTAACTGCATGGGGCCCCAACCGGCGCAGCCCAGAAGGATCATAAAGGTGTCAGGGCCCTTGCCCAGTGCAATGGCTTCCAGGATATCCCGGGAATTGCTCAACGCCAGCCAGTCGGAAATCTTCAGGGTTTCGTTCCACTCAAACGGGCCGCAGTGAAGTACAAATACGCCCGAAGGCTGGACTGGGCCCCCAAGAAAAATATCTATTTTATCGATACACTCATTGCAGGTCATGCCTAAATCGTCAAAAAGCTCCCGGCCGGTAAGTAACGGATGAACTTTATTGATAATAAAGCCAAGGGCACCGGATTCATTGTGCTCACAAAGACAGGTAACGGTCTGTGCAAAATTGGGATCCGGAAGTCCGGGAATGGCCATGATGAATTTTCCTTTCATATTTTCAGTAATCTGGTCGTTCATCAATTCTTCTCCATGCTGCAAGCCTGTATGTTATGTCCTTTAGGCCCATGATCAAAATAAAATCGCCCATCTGCTTGTCTTTTAAGCCACCCTCGGCGTTACCGCCAGCAGACACATATAACCAATATGCGTCCGTTGGCGTGCCTTGATGGTGACTTAAAATCCGGCGTATCTGTGGCAGGTTTAATTCTGATCATGGGCCTTATACCTGTTGTATTTTTCAAACAGAGTGTCAGTTTTAAATATTTTTATTTGATTTGCAATAATTTATTTGTTTTCCGGGCTTTTTCCACGCCCGTATACATCATCAAACCGGACAATATCATCTTCCCCCAGGTATGGGCCTGACTGCACCTCTATCAGTTCCAGATCAATTTTGCCTGGATTTTCAAGCCGGTGCATGGTACCCAAAGGGATATAAACAGACTGGTCTTCCTTTAAAAGGATCTCTTCTGTGCCTTTGGTGACAATGGCTGTCCCGGAGACAACGGTCCAGTGCTCCGCCCGGTGGTAGTGCTTTTGCAAAGACAGTTTTGCGCCGGGTTTGACAGTGATACGCTTGACCTGGTACCTGTCCGCCATATCTATGGTTTCATAATCGCCCCAGGGCCGGTAGACTTTGGCGTGGCAGACGGTTTCGGCTCTGTTTTGGGCGTTTAACTGGGTAACTATCTTTTTTACATTCTGAACCTGATCCCGGGGGGCCACCAGCACAGCGTCCTTGGTGTCCACAATCACAAATTTCTCAAGGCCTACGGCTGCCACAAGCCGGTTGTCGGAATGGATGTACGTATCCGTGACATTGTGTACCAACACATCGCCACAGGTTACATTATTAAATTCATCCTTATCACCAGTCTGCCATAACGCGTCAAAGGAACCCAGGTCATTCCACCCGGCATCAAGGGCAATGACAACGCCGTTTGCTGTTTTTTCCATCACTGCGTAGTCGATGGAATCTGCTTCAATGGCTTCAAATGCCGGTTGATCAACCCTGAAAAAATCCAAGTCCATGTTTCCATTTTTAATCGCTGTGCGGCACTTTTCAAGTATGTCCGGGGCAAACGCCCCAAGCTCGGAAATAACAGCACAGGCTTTGAACATGAACATGCCTGAATTCCAGCAGAAATCTCCTGACTCAAGATAGGAGACTGCTGTATCATAATCGGGTTTTTCCACAAACCGGTCAATCATGAAGACCGGATCTGGGGTGTCAAGTTTATCCCCTTTTTTGATATACCCGTAGCCTGTTTCCGGCGATGCGGGCACGATGCCGAAGGTGACCAGTTTGCCCTGCCGGGCCAGTTGCGCACCCGATTGAATGATTTTATGAAACGCCTCAATATTTTTAATCTCATGATCTGCGGGCAATACCAGCATCACCGGATCGTTCCCAGGCTGTGACGCCGGATTATCTTCAAGGGTCAAATCATCAAGGAGCAACGCTGCCAGGGCAATGGCCGGGGCCGTATTTCTGGCTGCCGGTTCAAGAATGATCTTAAAATTATCGATATTAATCCGGCGGATCTGCTCTGCGGTCATGAATCTGTGATTTTCATTGCATATAACAACCGGGTCGCCAAGGTCATTCAGGCCTGATAAGCGCAACAGGGTATTTTGCAGCATGGTATGCACGTTGTACAGACTAATGAGCTGTTTAGGATATAAAGACCGGGACATGGGCCACAGCCGGGTTCCGGAACCGCCAGCCAGTATAACAGGATAAATCATTGTTTCTCCATTATTTTTGCGCAAGATAAAAGGTTAAGGTCAATCTCTTTTCAACCGGGTAAGATTCAATATGCTTAAGCGTGAAACCGGTTTTGTCCAGCCACCCTGAAATCTGTTGATGGGTAAACCCCAGCCAGGTTCCCCCAATGATCTCTTTGATCTGTTCCTGGGTGTGTTTTAAAAAATCCACCAGAAGAAACAAGCCCCCGGGGCTAAGGATCCGGTACACCTCCTGAATTGCTTTTTCTGGTTCGGTAACATGGTACAAAACCATGCTCATCAATGCGGCATCGGCTTCCTGTTCACGCATGGGAAGATGTTCGAGTTCTCCGATGCGCAGCTCAAGATAAGGGCTTTCCGGCAGCCGGAGCCGCGCTTGTTCAAGCATCTCAGGGGAGACATCTACGCCGATCAGGGTCTTTGGGCCTTTGTCAAGGAGCGCGGCAAGCATTTCACCGGTGCCGCAGCCAAGATCGGCAATCACCGACGCATCCTCAAGATGCTGTTCAAATAGGGAATTAGGATTAAAATCGCCAAGAACCGATCGTTTTAATCGGTCCCAGCACGGTGCTGCGGTTCTGAAAAAACGCCTGGATCTGTTTTTTCTCAACACGATACATTGCTGTGTACGGGCAAGATCCTGCCGCAATCCTGGATCATTTTCAAGCTGTTTGCAGGCAAGCACAACAAGTTCCCGGTTATCTTTGTTTTTGTTCGTGGTATAATAAATGAAACTGCCCTCTTTCCGTGATACCAGAAGACCTGCTTCAAGCAGGATTTTTAAATGCCGGGAGACCCCGGACTGCACCATGTTCACCAGGGAGACAATTTCATTCACATTGAGTTCAAAATGCTCAAGGATAAACAAAAGCCGCAGCCGGGTAGGATCAGATAAGGCTTTAAACTGTTTAACTATTTTCATATCACCTTACGGTGATGACCGGACAGTGCGCCTCTAATATCACCGTTTGCGCTGTGGAACCAAACAATAGTTTACTTATATTTGAACGGCTTCTTACGCCAATGATAATTTCATCCACTTTTTTTTCATTTGCAAAGGCCACGATATCCTGCCCTGGTTCCATCCCACGGATCAGAAGATGTTTTTCACAGGGTATTCCCTGGGTTTTAAAAAATACTTGGGCCTGGTCCAGATTTTTTTCTGCCTCCAGAATTTTTTTCTGGTCCTTTTCCGTGCCCTCCAGCATTGAGGTGACAACCAGTACCGTGGCACTAAACGCCTTTGCATGTTCAACAGCAAGTTGAAGCAGATCCTGACCGATATTGATGCCTTTATATCCAATGAGAATTTTCATATGACTTTCCCTTTTTCGTCATTTCTTTTTGTCAATCAGATATTATGATGGATCAAATCATGTTTAACAAGATTAAATGTCGGCGTTCTGTTTAATCTTGCCCGATAAAGCTACCGATAATCGCCAGGATGACGCCCAGACCGATCAGAATCCATGCCAGGTGGATCTCGTAAAAAAACGAAAAGAATGCATTGTAAATCGTATCGCTGGAGATTTTATCCAGGATTTTATCGGTAATTCCTTCAAAAAACGAGGAAATGGTCATGGTGGCAATAAAAGGGGCTGCGTCCATAAATTTGGAAATCGCAGCAAACAACCCCAGTACAAGACCGGCAATAATTGATAAAAATCCCAACTTTTGGGTCATAATTTTTCCTTAGTAAGTTTAATATTAAAGATAAGATGGTTCAAAATTAATGTGATATATTGTATATCCAGGCTGCATATCAGGTCAAACTATTTCAGGGTATTTTTTAGGTTTCAAACGATGACACAAACCAATACCTTTAAAAAAATCGGATTTGCTTCGTTTATCATGATGACATCGGTGTTTGCCAGCAGGATCATCGGTCTTGTGCGCGAAACCGCCATTGCCTGGATGGGGGGTGCAAGCGCAGGTGTTGACGCATATCAGGTAGCGTTTGTCATTCCTGAAATTTTAAACCATGTGGCGGCGTCCGGTTTTTTATCCATTACCTTTATCCCCATCTTTACCCGCTATCTTGTTCAAAATAACGAACAGGAAGGATTCCGGGTTTTTTCCATTATCCTGAACTGCTTTGGCACAGGCCTTCTGGTGTTTATCTGCCTTTCCATGGTGTTTGCTCCGGAACTGATTTCAGTGCTTGCCCCCGGGCTTAAAAACGGCCCGGCATTTGACCTTGCCGTACGTATGACCCGGATCATTATCCCGGCTCAGTTTTTCTTTTTTGCAGGCGGACTGTTCAATGCCGTACAATATTCAAAGGAACGGTTTGTTTTCCCGGCCCTTTCACCATTGATTTACAATACCGGCATTATTGTGGGCGGAATTGTTCTGTATCCGGTTCTGGGTATGGAAGGATTTGCCTGGGGGGTTCTCGCAGGCGCTTTTTCGGGCAGTTTTCTGCTCCAGTTGTTTGGGGCTAAAAAGGCGGGACTGATTTATATGCCAAGTTTTAATTTCAGGCATCCGGATGTGGTCAAATATATCGTGTTAACCTTACCCCTGATGCTTGGATTGACCATGACCTTTTCCACGGAAATCCTGATGAAATTCTTTGGCTCGTTTTTAAGCCAGGGAAGCATCTCAGCCATGAATTATGCGCTTCGCATCATGTTTATCCTGGTGGGGCTTTTCGGCAATGCCGTTGGCGCAGCCTCCTATCCGTTCATGGCAAAAATCGCTGCCAAAAATGATTTTTCCGGCCTGAACACCATGATCAACCAAACACTGAAATATATCTTTATTGTGATGCCCTTTTCAGTTTTCTTTATGATTCTGAGTAAAGAGGTTGTGGCCATTTTATTCCAGCGCGGGGCATTTGACGCCCATGATGCAGCCCTGACATCAGGGGTGCTGCCCTATTTCATGGCAGGGGCATTTGCATTTTCCGCCCAAACCATTGTATCCCGGGGGTTCTTTGCCGTTCAAAATACATTATTCCCTGCCGTTTTTTCCACTGCGTGCGTGGTGTTAAGCCTGCCGTTGCTCTATTGTGCAATGACAGCCATGGGGATCAAAGGCCTGGCGTTGGGCCTGTCCGTGTCCGTGATCATTACCACAGGCGCTTTATTTGAGGTATGGAGCAGGAAAACAAAAAACGCCGGGCGATCAGAGGTTTACGCTTTCTTTGGTCGTATGGCACTTGCCAGTATCGTGATATGGCTGATTTTAAGAGCAGTCTATGCCAAAATTACCATTTTAATGCCGATCTCTGGTTTTTTCAACCAGATATTCATATGTATGACTGTGGGCTCGTTATTTCTGATCATTCTGGCAGCCATTGGAAAAATGTTTAAAATCAGTGAGGTCACCACGCTTTATGCCAAAGTGCTGGTAAAGACCGGTTTGTTTAAAACCTAAAGAGCCTGTTTGATAATTGATGAATCCGGCTGCAATCCCATGAAAATGGCTCCAATTCCCCCAGATTTTATCTCAATAGTCCGGCTATTAACAAAAAATTTGTGAAAATTGGTGCTCATTTTCATGAGATTTCGCTTCGATCCCCTAATTATCAAACAGGCTCTAAGACAGTTTTTCCGAGAGAAAATCTGTCATTTTTTGTTCATCTAATGAAATCTCCAATGGTATCAGATCACTTTCGAACAGTACATTTGTCGCGCTTCTGAAATCATATTTCCGAGCCTCTTCAGAATCTGTTGTGAAAATATTCAGACTAATTTTTTCTCCGAACCTATTTTTCATTTCTTTGGCTACACCTATAGCCTTCTTGCATGACATTCAATTTGGGTTTCCGCTGTGAAAAACGGTCAGTTCAGCCATAAAATTTCTCCTTTTCAGAATTGTTTGTATTGTTAAACCGATTTTCTTTTGTAGTTCTCTGGAAAAACGATTAGAAAATTCTGGCTTCCAAGTTTTTTCTGTCTCTTTAGGCCCATGATCAGAATTAAATTTGCCACAGATACGCCGGATTTTAAGCCACCATCAAGGCACGCCAAAGGTGACTTAAAAGACAAGTAGATGGGCGATTTTATTTTGATCATGGGCCTTACATTTAAATGTTTTAATCATATTAATTATAATGATAAGCGATACTATTGTCAATCGATACGGTAGATGAGATTTTATAACCGGTCATCTTTTTTCAATCTTTTGACTATGGGCATTGACCATGGGTCTATGGTAAGCTGGAAAAATCATACCGTTTCATCTAAAGAGACAGGAGACCGGAAAAGTGAATTTGCTTTATGCTGTGGAAGTGACCATTACAGGAAGGGTTCAGGGCGTATGCTTCAGACATGAAACCCAGCTGGAAGCACAGAAGAAAGGGCTGTCGGGCCATGTCAGGAATATGCCCGACGGATCTGTCCAGGCCCTGTTCCAGGGTAATCAGGAGGATGTTCAGGATATGCTGGCCTGGTGCCGAAAGGGTGCCACCTTTTCAGAGGTGAAGGACGTGAGTGCCCGGACGGTTTCTGCGGATCCGGTATTAACACATTTTGAAATCCACTTTTAGGGACTTGAAAGAAGATAGAATATGGCGGGAGAAATGACATGCTGTTTGTATCTTTTTGAAGCGCACACCGTGTCTGCTTATCCATGGCAACGGCCATGAGCCTTGCCGCTGGTCGGCAGTTTCAATATATCAGCACCCATGACTATAAAGTTAAAACCTTTAATATCAGTTATCAGCCTGATGCGTAGCAGGGGGCTGGGCTAAAAAAGTAACGTCCATTTGTTTGCTTTTTTAGGGAGGCGGAAAAAATAAATGGTTTTCCCGTTTTTCCAGTTATGATATAGGTAACAGGAATAGTTTTTGGAGATCAGACATGGATTTTTATTGAGGTTGAACCAGGCGATATTTTGTAACTATTTGTTTTTACTATAATTTGTCGTTTTTAGATCGGGTATAGGTAACCTGTTGATATTATTGGATTAAAAGCTTATTTCCATGCTAACTCGCAAATGCCAATTTGATGCCCCAAAAAAATGGTTCTATCTAACTGATATGAAAGGATTATCTAACTTGGCCAGGGTTTGAATGGTTGCCCTGATTAGAAGGGATTAAGACACAAGTGAAGCAACGACAATTTGAAACCTTAAGTTTGAATGGTTGCCCTGATTAGAAGGGATTAAGACCAAAAACTCCTTCTGCTCTTGCTCTACATCCTCGTTTGAATGGTTGCCCTGATTAGAAGGGATTAAGACCTAAGGTACTGGTTTATTCAACTTTAACAGAAGTTTGTTTGAATGGTTGCCCTGATTAGAAGGGATTAAGACACTGTTAGCCACTTGACTCTCCAAGGTCCCAGTGTTTGAATGGTTGCCCTGATTAGAAGGGATTAAGACGAAATAGACCGCGAGCATTCCACTCATCATCGTTTGAATGGTTGCCCTGATTAGAAGGGATTAAGACTTATAACATTGACGTCATAATCTTCATCATACAGGTTTGAATGGTTGCCCTGATTAGAAGGGATTAAGACTTTATCAAAAGATCCTTCTGAGGTTTCTGTAAGTTTGAATGGTTGCCCTGATTAGAAGGGATTAAGACATTCCACATCGACATAATCGCCATATCTTCTGGTTTGAATGGTTGCCCTGATTAGAAGGGATTAAGACGTTTCTAGAACATCCCCTGGAATTTGTAACTGAGGTTTGAATGGTTGCCCTGATTAGAAGGGATTAAGACATCGAAGGATACTCCAAAGTGATTTTTTCCCCAGTTTGAATGGTTGCCCTGATTAGAAGGGATTAAGACTTTCTGCCACAGCCAGGGGCATATTCTTTGACAGTTTGAATGGTTGCCCTGATTAGAAGGGATTAAGACCTCATTTCCTTATCAGCTCCACCAAGAAAAAACAGTTTGAATGGTTGCCCTGATTAGAAGGGATTAAGACATTGATGTTTTCTGGGTTGACTAATTTTAATGTTTGAATGGTTGCCCTGATTAGAAGGGATTAAGACATATTATCTGCATCTTCCCAGCTGATGATTTTTGTTTGAATGGTTGCCCTGATTAGAAGGGATTAAGACCAAAAAGATTAGCCCTTTTCTCATCTCTTTCCGTTTGAATGGTTGCCCTGATTAGAAGGGATTAAGACTCTAAAGAAGAGCCAGTAGACTGCCCTGATGCGTTTGAATGGTTGCCCTGATTAGAAGGGATTAAGACATCTATGCTGGCCCACTCGCTGTTTAAAAACAGTTTGAATGGTTGCCCTGATTAGAAGGGATTAAGACTTTTTATTTGAACACGATCACCAAATTCCGCTTCGTTTGAATGGTTGCCCTGATTAGAAGGGATTAAGACTACAAAAATCTGCCTAAATCAGTCTTGCTTATCGTTTGAATGGTTGCCCTGATTAGAAGGGATTAAGACAATCAAACTTTCGCGCAATACATACACGAGAAGTTTGAATGGTTGCCCTGATTAGAAGGGATTAAGACTCCTTTTTTGTAAACTTTAAGACCCTTTCTTAAGGTTTGAATGGTTGCCCTGATTAGAAGGGATTAAGACACGACCTTCTGCATTGATGAAGAAATGTTCACGTTTGAATGGTTGCCCTGATTAGAAGGGATTAAGACCGGAATCCGTGATAGTGGACAGGGATGGGCAACACAGATGCACCCAGACTTGGATGAAGCGATGATTTTATTTTGATCATGGACCTAAAGCACCAGGGAGGTTAAGAAAAGACCAATACAGACCATATTTCCAAGGAAGCATCCCTCCTGAGCCTTTTGAAAGGCACAACTCATTGATCAGCTGATATCAACGCTTGATGAGCCTGATAAGACAATGGATCAATTATGGGGAAAGAGGCCAAGCATAGATCCATCTTCACCCAGTTGAACTGTCCCCTGCAGCTGACCTTCCGGGGAATAGATACATCCGTAACGGGGCATGGCCATGATTTTCTGCCCCGTTGACCATGGCAATTCCGTATTCGTGCGGACCATGAATGCTTCGCCGCCTTTTTCAGACCCGATCCTGATGTTCAACTCCCGCCAGCAGCCCTGGAATTCGGTGCCAACGACTGTGGCATTGGATTTTTCCGGATTCAATGCAAAATTTTCAGGACGACACATCAATGTGTTCTCCGGGGCCTTCAAGCCGATATCCAGTGCGTCAAGCCCGGGGAAAAGGGCCAAGGCCTTTCCCATTTCAATAAAATTGGCATCCCCCACAAAAGACGCGGTGTTCCGGGTTGCAGGCTGTTGATATAATCGTTCCGGGGAAGCGTGCTGCTCAATGCACCCCTGGAACATGACAGCCACGGTGTCAGCAAAGGCAAATGCCTCGTTTTGATCGTGGGTTACCAGGATTGCGGCAACCCCATTTTTCTTGAGTATGTTTCTCACCTCCCGCCGCATCACCTGACGAAGCCTGAGATCCAGGCTGGAAAACGGTTCATCAAGCAGGAGCAGGCCCGGTCCGGGCGCCAGACTCCGGGCAAGGGCCACACGTTGCTGCTCTCCCCCGGAAAGTTCATGGGTTCTGCGCAGGGCCATCCCCTCAAGATTGACCAGGGAGAGCATCGCCTTGACTCTGGAAGACTTTTGCCCCGGCGGAATGGCGAAACCGATATTATCACCAATGGAGAGGTGGGGGAAAAGGGCCATATCCTGAAACACCATACCGCAATCGCGCTCTTCAGGCTTGACAAAACGTGTGTCATCGGACCAGATTCTGCCGTCATACCCCAGGATGCCGGCATCCGGCTGCTCAAGCCCGGCAACCATGCGCAGCAGGGTTGATTTGCCACAGCCCGACGGGCCGAGAATGGCCAGCAATTCCCCTTGCAAAAGAGAGAGTTTGATATGATCCACCGCTTTACCGTCAGGAAAAGCAATTCAACCGGCTTGGCGCAGAACTTTCCAGAGCTACCATGTGTAGCTGGGCAATGAAGGTGGCCCAAGGCTGTGAACTCCTGATGGATTTCATGGAGGGACACCGGATCATCCGGTAATCATGTTCCAATACCATCCCTCCAGATCAGGAGATGTTGCATCTCAATTTTTAAAAGGGTATCAGGGAATCGTCTAGACGGACGGGTATGTCGGCTATGACTTCCTTGACACTAAGCCGGAAATTATTCATGTTGCCTGCTGGTTCACGCTCGCAGAAAGTTTGTAGATGTGGCCAAAGCTGCAGGGATGAAAAAAGGACAAGCACCTACCGGGAAAGCGGGAAAGGCACTGAAATACATCCGTCAATCAATGGCAGCGGTTATTCGACTATACAAAAAGCGGGTTAGTCAGACCGGACAACAATGAAGTTGAAAATGCCATTAGACCTTTTGTGGCAGGGCGAAAGAACTGGTTATTTTCCTGCACCCCTGAAGGCGCACACGCCAGCGCTTGCATTTACAGTCTCGTAGAGACAGCTAGAGCAAATGGGCTTGAACCCTATTGGTATCTGAAGTATCTGTTCGAAAAATTACCCGAAGCCATGACGGTTGATGAATTTAAAGCTTTAATGCCTCAGAACGCGGATAAGGCATTGCTT